>Ga0209066_10002848_pt1 | contig 20405 bp, 21 predicted proteins | sample All_14_2_FD_187198 | JGI IMG/M metagenome (GOLD analysis project Ga0209066, IMG submission 187198) | Freshwater microbial communities in response to fracking from Pennsylvania, USA - Allegheny Zone_MetaG_DW_15 (SPAdes) (version 2) ... | reverse complement strand
CATGAAGGCGGCCATCATCTTCTCGCACGACGGCAAGACGCCGCTCGACAGCGTGGAGAAGATGCACAAGCTCCGGCGCGGTTTTTGCCGAAACTGGTGGAACGGACAATGGCGCGACCTGATGCTGGCTTACGTGGCTTGGATCGGTGACGAGGACGGCCATCTGAAGCTGCCGATGGGCGATTTCGCAGAGGTGGTCGTGGATGCGCGGCCAGTCCTGTTTGAATCGCCGGTCTCTTGCGCCGATCCCGCCGTGAAATCCCGGGCCGTGGTCCCGGACGATGAGGACGAGACGCCTCCGGAGGCGCCTGTGGAACCGGACGAGGCCTTCGAGATCGCGGACGTGGCGGAGCCCGCAGATGACTGATCCGATCCTGGGCCTGCAGATCCTGACGGAGCCGCTACTCCAGTTCGGACACGGCCAGATGCTGCCCGATCCAAAGGATGGTCTGTTCCTTTTCGGCCCCATGATCGACGAGGCCAAACCCGCTGAAATGAGAGTCGGCGTCATCGGCACGGACGAAGGGATAGCGCGGTACAAGAAGTGGGTATCCAAGATCACGGGATATATCCCGGCCGCCAAGGCGGAGCAGCATCACCTGGCGTTTCCGGGCTTCGAAGCAGCCTTCAAGACCAAATGGCCCGCCAACCCCGTCGCGACTATCTCGATTTCAGCGGCGGCCTTGTCTAGCACAATCCGGATCCCGGACGGCCACGAGCGCGTGTACAAGACCGTCGATCTCTTCGACCAGGCCATTCGCAAGTTCCTCCGCGAGGAGGACAGCGTTCCGGCGGTCTGGTTTGTCGTGATACCGGACGACGTACACCGTTTCTGTCGGCCGAAGTCGATCGTTCCCTTGCCCGAACGGACCCGAACCAGCCAACGGTTCTCCGCCCGTACGGCGCGGAACTTCGTAAAGGCGCCGTCGATGTTCGCAGAGGACAACGCCGCCGCCGAGCCCTACCGGTACGAGGTCGATTTCCACAACCAGCTCAAGGCGCGGCTGCTCGATCAGAAGGTGGTTCTTCAGATCGTCCGGGAATCAACGATCGATCCGGAGGGCGTCAATGCGCTCGGCGGCAAGCCGCGGATGCTCCAGGATCCCGCCAACATCGCCTGGAACCTGTCGACGACCGCCTTCTTCAAGGCCGGGGGGCGCCCCTGGGCGTTAGCGGGTGTCAGAGAGGACGTCTGCTACATCGGTCTCGTCTTCAAGAAGACCGATACCGCCGGATCGCCAGGGAACGCCTGCTGCGGCGCCCAGATGTTTCTCGGATCCGGAGACGGCGTCGTGTTCAAGGGCGCCGTGGGGCCCTGGTATTCCCTGACGACGTCCGAGTTTCACCTCGATGAGGCGAAGGCGAAGGAGATCGCCGGCCTGGTGGTCGAGGCCTACATCGCCAAGCACGGCCGCCCACCCAAGGAGCTCTTCATTCACGCCAAGCAGCATTTCAACGAGGCTGAATGGCGGGGCTTTTCCAGCGCCGTGGGACCTGACACACGGCTCGTCGGCGTACGGATTCAGACGACGCGCGAGATCAAACTCTTCCGTCAGGGACGGAGCCCTGTCCTGCGCGGAACGGCTCTGACGGTCAGCCCGCGCAAGGGCTATTTGTGGACCATCGGCTTCGTGCCCGATCTCCAGACCTATCCCGGGCGCGAAGCGCCCAACCCGCTGTCCATCGAAGTGACCAAGGGCGACGCGGATCTGACCCAGGTCATGCAAGACGTCCTCGGTCTCACCAAGTTGAACTTCAATGCCTGCATCTACGGAGATGGTACGCCGGTGACCTTGAGGTTTGCAGACGACGTCGGCGAAATCCTGACCGCCGCGCCAATCGCCAACCTGCCGCCTTTGCCCTTCAAGCACTACATCTGAACGCTGCGCACAGCCGCAGCTCTGGCCTCGCACGTGGGGTGGGAGCAAGCCCTTGACGGAAACACCCACTTCGTGGAAGTTAAAACTTCCAGAGAGTGAGAGTTTACATGGGGCGCCCTTCGAGATCGACACAGGACTTACTGACCTCGCGCGAAGTGGCGTTGGCGGCGGATATTACGCCGCGCAATTTCGCGCTGCTCCACGATCAGGGACTCGCGCCCAGAGCGCGGGACAGCGTTTCGGGCAAGGCGGGCGCGCGGGTCTACGACGGCGTCGGGCTGGCGCACGCCGCGCTGATCGGAGCGCTCCACCTCAGCGGTCTCGAGCTCCTGGTCGCCGGCCGGCTGGCCGCCGCCTTCGCGGACCAGTTCGACTTGAGCTACGGCAAGCTCCCCTCAAACCTTGGGGCCTATATCCACGCGCCGCTCAATCCGCAGTCGGGCTACAGGCCGTGGGACGACGAGCCGGGCGAAGCACCGATCGATACGGATCAGGACTACTGGCTCCATGAAAGGCTCCGGAACCGGTCGGGCCTGTATCAGCCTGCGACGGCGCTGACCGGCGATTTCATCATCGACATCGCAGACCACAGTTTCGTCACCACGGAGAACAAGGGGCGGGAAACGATCAAGGTGTTCTCGCCCGTCTCCGGCGGACTGCCCGCGAGCCCCGACTTCCGCATCGTCGGCCGGGGCTCGACCGCGCAGATCGTCGCGGTTCATGAGGAACTCGACAGTCTCGACGTCTTCAGCGATGCGCGGGCCGCCGACCAGTTGCGCCGCCTCGAACGAGACTATCTCGATGGCCGCGACAATGCGGTGACGCGCCTGCGCATCAATCTCTCCCTGGCGATCCGCAACGCGTTCGATCGCCTCCAGGATCAGCGGGCCAGCATTACCATGGGTTGATCGCGCCCCGACGCCCAGCTGTCTTTCCCAGCGCCAGGCATCTCACGTCATGGCATCACTGATTCTTGGTCGCCAGCTTCACCCAAACGCCTGCGGGCCTCTTGCAAGGCGTGGCCCATGACTTGCCACCGCGCCATGGGGCCGCGCAGGTGAATGCCGTCCTTGCCGAGGTCGAGCATGACCCCGATCGAGAGCTGCATCTCCCTTCGCCCCGTGGAGGTTTCGAACGTGAGCATCGTTTCCGCATGCGAGCTGCTTGGGGTCGTGTCCTCGAACCGTAGGATGCGGAAATCCGTCAGCTTAAGCCCGCGCGCGTCGCGACGGGCTTCGTAGGCGAGCTTTCCGGCGCTCTTGCCGACGAGGTTGATTGATCGGCTCGACATCAGCATGAAGTTGCCGCTGGCCCAGCCGACCAGATAGTCGTGAAGCGCTTCTTCGGGCGAGCCGGGTTCCAGAACATGGGGCAGGCCAGGGAGGTCTCGGGCCGTCCAGGCGTCGAGTGCTTTTTTCTCCGCGTCTCGACGCGCTGCGCTGGTTACGGCCTCGTCGATAATGTCGCCAAAAGACTGTGAGGCCTTCTGTCGTTGGACCGCGATCCGTCCGGGCTCCTCGGCCTTCTCCTGCGCCCAATCGACCAAGGCCTGAAAAAGGTGCCAGGCCTTGGCGCAGGCGATCCGGTTCCCGTAGCCGCTATCACGACCATGCAGGATGCCGTGGCGGTAGGGGATTGAGATCGGGTCCCCCGTCGTTTTGCTGCGTGGCGCCCTGATGAGACCGATCAGGGCGGGCAAGCCGGTCGGGTGACCGACGATGGAATCAAAGGCCGTGAGATCGGCGTGCTCGGAGAAGACGCTGAAGCCGCCGACGTCATAGGCCAGTCCGTCCGAGGCCATGAGCAGGAGTGGTGTGGCGGCGAGATAGCGGCCCTCAAGGAACAGCGCCTTGGCCTCTTCAAGCTGGGGCTTGCGCTCGTACACCTTGTGGAAGCGATGGGAGCGCATGATCAGGAATCTCAGCGTCGGCTCATCGAAGATTTCGGCCAGCAACTGCTCCGCATCGTCCGTCCTGCCTGCGGTCTTGAGCGCGATCGCGGATTCCATCGCCTCGGTAGGCATGCTTCCGCAGGTGACCCAACCCAGGCCCGAGAAGGCAGTGTTGAAACGGTCGGGCAAAGTCAGGACGCCGGCCTTGTCGACGACCTCCGCGAGGGCTTTGGCGGCATCTGCCAAAGGGCCAACCGACGGCAGGATTCCGAGGCTCGCGATGAGACGCGCCGCCTCAGCCGCCTGCATCATCTCGGCTGCTGTCGGGTTGTCTGAGATTTTCTTGCCCATGACGGATCGTAGCAGCCGATTCGTTTCGGCAACCGTTTTGTCGGAACGTCGCGGGGCCGTCAGCCGCCTTGGGGCCCGGCCTCGGCGTCGGCCTTGCCGAGATCAGTCAGCGTCGTTCGCAGCGCCGAAAGGATGTCGTTCGCGTCTCGCACCTTCACCAGCGCTGCAAAATAGCGCGTCGTGCGCGCCATGGCGTCGATCGCGAAGAAAAGCGCCTTGGGAATCTCGGTTTCAAACGGTCCCAGTATCGGCCGGACGCCCTTGTCTCCCGTCCGAAGCTTCAGGGCGTCCAGACTATTTTGCGAGAGATGCCCGTAGAAGCCGCTCGCGAGACGATACTGGAGGTAGCCGGGGTCTCCGGGCAGGCTCGCCGCCAACGCCTTCATGGAGATCGGCCGGCGTTTGCCCAGCAGCGCGGCATGAGCCGCTTCTCTTTGCACCGACGCGGAATGGAGCTCGGCGTTTCCTGGGTAGGCCGCCCGGAGGAGCTGTTCCCGATCGACCGCGTGCTTGTGGTGATCGATGTCCAGCTCCTCGAGCGCCTTCTCCGGATTGGTCGCCAGAAGACTGAGCCAGAACCCGGCTTCGTGGATGGGGCGCACCGCTCCCACGGCCTCTATCGTCATGGCGCGCTCGGCAAGCATGATGCTCGCTGTGTAGGCGTTCAGCGCACGGCCGTAGACGCGGACGGCGGTCGGCGCCGCCGCATTTGCAGGCCCGCCGTCGCCGGCGTCCTGATGATCCTGGAATAGGCTCACGGCATACCGGTTCAGCTCGCGCGCGAGCTCGAACCAGTCACGGTAGTTGTCGATGTAGATATGTCGCCAAGTTTCGACCTGTGGCGACAGCAGGCCTTCATCGGCCAGCGCCTCGCGAGGGTCTGCCTCTTCCTGCTCGACCATGGTTCCGGTCCGTTCGTTCCAGCTTCGCGAACCTAACCCAAGGCATAGGCGATCCGCATGAGAGAGCGCGATGTCCGATGGCGGCCGTCAGGCAGATGACCCCGACAACCCCAATGGCGAGGACGGACGACGAGCGTCTCCCCGTTTGCTAGGGGATGGTGAAGGATGGAGTTGCGCCAGACCATGCCGTTTGGCTCGTCCTCTCAGTTGGCGGCGGCCTATGCGAGAAATGGGATGGGCACCTTGTCCAACGGTTGACCGAAAATGAGTGTTCTGACGCCTTCAGCACGCGAGCTAGAGTCTTGGACTCCATCGCGCGACTAGGTCGTCTTCCTCTTCGTCCTCTTCATCTGTCGGACCGTCGGCCACCAGGAGCATGGTCACCGCGTACCCGTTCGCCTGCCGCAGAACCTGTTCAAGAACACGTGGCGCCGGACGACCCCAATCATGCTGAAGCCAGATCGTCCCATCCATCTCGATCCAGTCAGATGGCGCTGAAACGCCAGTGTTCGGCTTAACCTTGGTGGCGCAATCTGACGGCAGGCGACTTTTCCATTCAACGGCCAGCCGCGGGAAGTTCACGTGTGAACGGGCGTAACGGACCACTCCACCGTAGGAAAAGACGATGGCGCACGGTGTCGAGGTCAGCTCGACGAACCGGTTCGCAGCCGCTTCCAGGCTGACATCATAGGATCTCGCCAGCTTTCTGACATGACCGACGTCCGGAAGACCAAGTTGGTCCGCGTCGCGTTCGAACCAGGGCTTCGGCATGAGGATGCCCGCGGCGAAACGGTTGGCTTCGGCTTCGCGCCGTTGCGCGGGTGTCGCGAATCCACGCTCGCTGAGGTGCGCCTGCGTGCACTTCTGATTCCCAACGTGGGTGGGGATCAGAAAGTGACCGAGCTCATGGCCGATGGTGAACCGTCGACGGCCGCCTGGCACGCCCGGCCTGCACAGAATGATGCCCTGGCTCTTGTCCGGGTCGGTCAGCAAGGCTCCTTCGAAAGAGGTCGTGTCCAAATCCCTGATCTCGAGGATGTTCACGGCCGCCGCGAGCGCCTCGATCGGAACGGGCGGCGTCCAGTCAGGGTGATGCCTCAGGATGGTCTGGATCAGCCGCTCGGGAGAGCCGCAGTCCGCCAAATCCATGAGGAGCTCGCTCACGGCTTCTTCAGGGCCTCAGCCATGGCGCGAACGGCCGCCCAGGCCTTATCGTCCAGCTTACCGTCAAACTCTCGATAGAACTGAAGGGCAGGTGCCTTGTCCGCAGGTTCGCTCTCATCAGACAGGAACGCCACAGTCACCTTGTAATAGTCCGCCAGCCCCCTGAGCAGGTCCAGGCTCGGGTTGGTGCTGTCGCCGCGTTCAAGCTGCCAGATGTGAGCCTTGGACACGCCGACGCCGTCAGCGACCTGCTGGAGTGATTGCCCGCGTCTGACCCGCAGGTCCTTGAGCTTGGTGGCCAAAGACATTCGGTCCCTCGGAAACGCCGTACAGATAAATCATACGCGCCGGAAGACGGTGTTGACAAGCGTATCGTCGTAAACTATATCATACGATGCGTTCATCGAGAGCGAGAAAGGAGGTGAAGGAAATGGGCAAGAACCAACATGTCGTCCCCCACGCCAATGGCTGGGCCGTTCGTGGTGCGGGCAATGCGCGCGCAACCACGGTGCATCAGACACAGGCTGAAGCGATCTCTCAGGCACGAGGAATCGCTCAAAACCAGCAGAGCGAACTGCTGATCCACGGTCGCAACGGTCAGATCCGCGAGCGTGACAGCTTCGGAAACGACCCCTACCCGCCGAAAGGCTGAACCTCGAAAGGCCGCGTCATCCATGACGCGGCCTTTCGTTCATCAGGAGTACTCCCAATGCGCTTCGAAGGCGCCATCGTTCGCGAACAAGGCATCGTCTTCGCCATCGTCGTGGTGAAGCGGCACATCCTCGACAACAACGCGGAGGCCACCCGGGTGGCGCACAGCTTCCAGCCCGCCTTTCCCGGTCTGCCCGTGGTGCTGATGGCGCAGAACCACCGGGGCGCGGCGACCTATTTCGGCCGGCCCGACATCGCGCGTTTCCTGTCTCGCGTCCCCGTCAGCGCCATTCCCTGGCGCGAATACACTCTGAACTGAGGTCCCCATGATGAAGCTCCGTAGAATCCGCCCGCCACGGCCGCCCAAGCCCGTCGATCGTGTGCAGAACATGCGAACGATCCGGCCCTTGGGGAAAACCAAATGGGTCCGCGCCCATTGGCGCTGGGACTACGATCGTCACGCCTGGGAGTGGGTGCTCGGACATTGGTCGAAGTAGGGGCGCGGGCCCAGCATCCGACGCGCCGCCGCAGGGGTCGAATACCGCCCCGCCAATGGAGAAGCCGAAATGGACGGCCATAACTTCGAGAGGCTCAGGGCTCACATCCTGCCTCTGTCGCTATCGCAGGACTTCGACGTTGCGAGGCGAGAGTGGGGGCTTGTCGCGGTGGAAATCAGCGACGAGTGGGACCACTGTCCGTGCGGCCAGGACATCAAGGAGCATTGCTACATCCGCAATCGGATGACCGACCGCGAGACCTATGTCGGCAATGTCTGCATTAACCGCTTCATCCAGATCGACACCGGCAACCTGTTCGACGGGTTGAAGCGGATCGCGAAAGATCCCACGGCGAATGCGAACAGCGATCTGATCGAACATGCGATGCGCATGGGATATCTCTACGGCGAGAAGGAATACACCTTCCTCAAAAAGACAGTACGCAAGCGTATCCTGTCGGAGAAGCAACTGGCCTGGAAGGTCAAGATCAACCGACGCATCATCGCTCAAACCGTCGTTGTGAAGCGTACAGTCCGATAACTCCCTGTGCGTAATTCCGGGCTTTCGGGCTTAAAGAAACGGCGCACCCCAAGGAGGGTCCCGCACGGCAAATCCTTCAGTCGCGTCGCGTGTTTAGGGGCGTATTGCGATAAGCCCGGTGACCCGCTCCACCTTGCCCAGCCAGTTCGCCGCCTCTGCCCGCCTGTACTCCACCAGTTCCCGGATCGAGGCATAATCGTTCTGAAGGTTGCGGGCGAAGATCGGCTCATGATGGGCGATCCGGTTCCGGAACTTCCGAATCCTCTCAAGGTCGAGGAATATCTGCGCGCGCGCTTGCGCCACGGTCAGACCCGCAGGGATTCCAGGAAGGACGGTGCGCAGATGCGCGTCCCAGATCCGGCTGTCCTGTCCCTGAGTGAACACCTTTTCCCAGAACGCGAAATTGAGCTCTGAGACGACCTTGCCCACAGTTGGCTGACGCCCGGCGACCGTCCGAAGATTGCGCTGGGGATCGTAGTCTGTCTGCCGCCTAGGAACGGGCAGGCTCCTGATGAAACCGTTCACCCAAGGCCAGTTGGCGCCATGGACCGCCTCGATGGCGTCCCCCGCCGCGTTGCGGATGGCCACCTCGCACAGGTGAAGCGGCACCATAAAGGCTGCGGAGACTTCCATATTCCAAGCGTAAAGTTCCAACGCCTGGTCGACATGCCCCTGCTTGGCCTGCAGATAGGTCGCAAAACGGGGTGCCGATATGACGTCCGGCAGATCCGTTATTTCCTGCGGCGTGAAAGGCATTACGCTAACGTAGGCGGCAATGATCGGGGTTGTCGACGGAGTGACGGACTTTCACTTTCGAGTTGACACTTTCGCTCTAAAACCCCATCTGTTCGCCACTGGCTTTGAGACACGCGGGCGAAAGCCTCCCCTCATCGTCGATGGAATACGGAAAGCCCGCCAGAGATGGCGGGCTTTTTTTTTGATCGACGTGGCTTGGCGTGTGGTTCCGGTGAGGGCACCCAGAAAAGCTGGTCGGGTGGAGGTCGTCCACGCCATCACGTCACAGGCCAATGGCTCAGGATCACCCCTTGTCGGGCCTGGCAAGGGTGGCCAGAACAAGCCGCAGGTAAAGGTTGCGGCACCTCAGCGCGTCGCGTCGAGGGGAGTGGCGTCTTGCACATCGAACGACTCGAAGTTTCTGGCTTCCGATGCTTCGGACCAAACCCTATCCCGATCTATCTCGATGAAGGACTGACCGCCTTCGTCGGGGTGAACGGTGCAGGGAAGACCGCCGTTATGCTTGCGCTTCAGCGGCTCTTCGGTGTTACGCCGGACCAACGGAGGCTTCGGCGACAAGACTTTCATGTCCCGGCTGCGGAAGTGAATCCGCCCAACGAGCGCCGGTTCACCATAGAGGCGGTTCTGGCCTTTCCGGAGCTCGACGATCCGCTTGCGGACGCGTCCGCCGTTCCTGAGTTCTTCTCTCAGATGGCCACGGACGACAGCGGAAGAATGAAATGTCGCTTGAGGATGGAGGGGATTTGGACGGATGACGGCTCCATCGATGGGGCAATCGAACACACCTATCGCGCCGTTCGGACGATGGGCGCCTTTACGGACGCTGAGTGTTCGGACCTGAAACCCAAGGATAGAGCCAGAATCCAGCTCATCTATGTACCGGCCTCGCGCGACGGCATCTCGCAGGTGACGGCCTTTTTGCGTGGACGCTTGTGGCGGGCAATCAGCTGGTCGGAAGGCACGCGGACCACGTTCGCTTCGGCGGGCTCCGCCCTGAACAACGCGTTCTCCGGCGAGCCGGCGGTAGACGCCGTGGTCGCAGCAGTCACCAGGCGATGGCAGCAGGTCCACACCGCAGGCACGGACTCCACGCCAGTGTTTCGGCCTATCGATCTCCGGTTCGAACAATTCATCCGCAAGGCTGAGGTCTTGTTCCGCCCCGACGAGACAGGGCGCGAACGTGGTCTCGATGAGTTGAGTGACGGCCAGCGATCTCTGTTCCACCTCGCCATGACCGCGGCGACGCTCGACGTAGAATCGAACCTGGCGACGGATCCCAGCCCTGATGGATTTCAGTCCGGCGGCATCAGCGTTCCCGCCTTGACCCTGATCGCCGTCGAAGAGCCAGAAAACAACCTCGCGCCGTTCTACCTCTCCCGTATCGTCCGACAGATCCAGGAACTGACCGCAGGGTCACGGGCTCAAGCCATGCTCTCGAGCCATTCGCCAAGCATTCTGGCGCGGGTGAAGCCCGAGCAGGTCCGTCATTTCCGCCTCGACCCGAAAACCCGCGCCTGCCGCGTGAGAGGGATCCGATTGCCTCCGATCGCGGACGAGGCTTCGAAATTCGTTCGCGAGGCTGTGCGAACCTACCCCGAGCTCTATTTTGCCCGTTTCGTGATCCTCGGCGAAGGTGCCTCCGAAGAGGTGGTGCTCCCGCGCCTCGCCGAGGCCCTTGGCCTGGACATCGATCGGTCTTTCGTGGCGGTGGTTCCCCTTGGGGGCCGCCACGTCAATCACCTGTGGCGGCTGCTTGTCGATCTGGACATTCCGCACGCGACTCTTCTGGATCTGGATTACGGTCGTGCGGGCGGCGGCTGGGGGCGCATCAAGACCGCCTGCGCGCAACTGATGGAAAATGGCGTTCGGCCTGACCAACTTTTCCAAACCCCGAGCCCGGCGGGTCCTGCTGCCGACCTGGCGGCCTTCGACACCTTCGCCGCCGCCAACTGGACAGACATTCAGACATGGGCGCGATCTCTTCGAAGGTTCAACGTCTTCTTCTGTGAGCCGCTGGATTTGGACTACTCGATGCTGATGGCATTGCAGGCCGCCTATTCGGCTCCAGAGCCGGGGCGGTCCGGACCGTCCCCGGCCGGGGAACCGCGAGACGCCGTGTTGGGCGACCGCGGCATTCACGCCCTCTACGACTCTAGCCAGGATAGCCTGCTGCGTTGGTATCGTTACCTCTTTCTGGGGCGAGGCAAGCCAAGCACGCATGTTCGGGTTCTGAGCGGTCTCGACAGTCCGGCCCTCGCGTCGGCGGCTCCCGAGGAACTGAAGGCCTTGCTCGGCTCCGTCGCGGCCCAGCTCGATCCCCCGCCGCCGGCTGCGCCCGGGGCTCTGACTATATCGCCAACATCATGACGTTACGGTTCATCGCGCCCGACGACTGGAGGCCGCGCGGAATCGATGCCCTCGAACCGGCCGCCTGGACCGCGCTCCGCCACCCGGGATCGACCTCCGTGGTCGCAGGCCCGGGGGCGGGAAAGACAGAGTTCCTGGCCCAGAAGGCGACCTATCTGCTGGAAACCGGCCTATGCCGCCCGCCTTTCCAGATCCTGGCCATTTCCTTCAAGGGCGATGCCGCCGGCAATCTGGCGGACCGCGTCAAACAACGGTGCCCGGCGGAGTTTTCGGATCGGTTCACGTCGATCACGTTCGACGCCTTCACCAAAAACCTCGTCGACAGATTTCACACTGCAATTCCAGCCGAATGGCGCCCGACGAAACCCTATGAGATTGCCTTCTGGGATTACAAATCGACCAACTATTGGCTCACTCGAGCACGGCTTGCGGCGCCGGAGGCTTGGAAGGCCGAGATCGAGGAAATCGGTCCCTCTAGTTTCGAGGGTCGCACGGTGGGGGCCAGACGCATGCTCGTTCCTCACCCGGAACCGCGATCCGGGGCAGAGTTTGCGACCGCACGGTGGTGGTCGGAGCAACGGGGTGCGGGAGATCCATCCAACCTCACCTTCGTCACGCTGAACCGCATGGCCGAGCTACTTCTGAGATCAAATCCTCAGATCGCGAACGCACTCCGCGCCACCTATCCCTTCATCTTCGTCGACGAGTTTCAGGACACCACCTTCGCTCAGTATGATTTCCTCTATTCGGTCTTCAGGGGCAGCAGCGCCGTCATCACGGGTGTCGGAGACGACAAACAAAGGATCATGGGCTGGGCCGGCGCGAGACCCGATGCCTTTGCCCGATTGGAAGCAGACTTCCATGCTCTGCGGGTGCCCCTCCTCTTCAACTTTCGTTCTTCACCGGATCTCGTCGCCATCCAGCATGTCGTCGCACGCGTCCTCGACCCATCGTCGCCACAGGTCGTGGCCAAGACAGGCAAGCTTATCGACGGCGACGTGGCCCAGATTTGGAACAGCCCGACATGCGCTCAAGAAACGCGCCATCTCGCGACGTGGTTGGCTAGCGACATGACGCGGAGAGGACGTCGCCCACGCGACTATGCGATCCTCGTCAAGCAGAAGGCGGAGGCGGTGGACACCGAACTCCGCGCGCCGATGGCCGCGAGCGGCTTGCGTATTCGCAACGAAAGCGCGCTGGTCGGCAAAGTCCCGCTTCAGGACCTGCTGTCAGACAGCCTCCGCCGACTCGTCGTCGCTGCGCTGAGGCTCGGATCTGTCCAGCGTTCGCCTAAGGCCTGGCAGTATCTATCCGCCGCTGTCTCGGCGCTGAGAGCGATCCCGCCCGGCGACGATGCTGCGGACGCCCGGGCTGAAGCCGCTCTGTCCCGTTTTCTGGCCGGGCTTAGGAAAGACATGACTGAAACCGCGCCCTCGGCGGAGGCGGCGGTTAACATCGCAGAGGCCGTGTTGACCTTCCTCGATCCCGCGGCCGTTCAAAGAACCTATGTTGAATATGGAGCAGGCAATCTTCTCGAGATCGTCGTTGAAGGGCTCCTGCAGCACCTGATGGCATCGGCTACTGGGGTATCGACCTGGTCCGAGTGCTTGGATGCCTTCGAAGGTCTCGATCAGATACCTCTGATGACCGTGCATAAGAGCAAGGGGCTTGAGTACGACACGATCGTCTTCATGGGGCTCGACGACCAAGCTTGGTGGGCGCACAAACCCGGCGACAAAGAGGGCCTCGCCGCGTTTTTCGTCGCTCTCTCCCGAGCGAAGCAGCGGGCCATCTTTGCGTTCTGCCAGCAACGTGGCCAACGATCAAAGGTAGCCGAGCTCTACGCGCTCCTAGGGCAGGCTGGCGTTCCGGAAATCGCCATCTAGACCCGACGCGCAGACGCCTAAACGACCGTTTTGTCAGTTGCTCATACCGTCCGAACCTCGGAGTCTGTGAGCATGCTGCGGTCTGGCGCTATTGTCAGACTGATTGCGGCCAAGTCTGTCGAAGCCGTTCGACCATGTCCGCGCGCCGGGCGGGCTCCAGGCGGTCGAGGTTTAACTGCTTCCAGCGCACGGCGGGGAGGTCGGCGGCGTCGGGCAGGCCGATGAGGTCCCAGTCGGGCGCGCCGGCCTTGAACCCGATCAGGAAGGTGCGGTGCGCCTCCGGCATATCGTCGACGATGGCAGTGATCAGGGCGGCGCGCGCCGCGATGAGGTCCTCAAGGTCCACTGGGTCTTCGGTCATCCCATCGAAGCCGCGTTCGAACTCCTGGGTCAGATCCTTGGGATTGGCGCGGAGCACCTCGGCCATGGGCCGGTGGTGGCTGGCCAAATAGATCACAAAGGCCTGTCGCAGTGCCGGCGTGATCCCCTCGTTGGCCAGAAGGTCGCGCACATCGAACAGGTCGCGGGGATGCTGGCGGTCCAGCGCCGCCATGATCTTGCCGGCATAGAGATCCGCGTGGGAAACCATCCGGGCCTCCGCATAGCCGAAGCGCTCTTCCACTGCCGCTGAAACCGGACGGACCTCGGGCTCGAACACCACGCCGCGCAGGACCGGCGTCACCTCCACCTTGATCACCGCGCCGTCCGCGCGGACGAGCAGCTTGTCGATCACGGGCTGGGCTCCACCCTTGCCGCGCACGACGACCGATCCCGGCAGGGCGTGTTCGATGGCGTCAGCGATCCGCCTCAAGGCCGCGTCGATTGCGGCGAGCGATGTGTCCCGATCCTCAACCGGCAGATAGGTCAGGTCGATATCCACCGACAGCCGCGGCAGATCACGGACGAACAGATTGATCGCCGTGCCGCCCTTAAGGGCGAAGACAGGTTCCTGGAACACGAGGGGGAGGGTTTGGACGAGGAGGCGGACCTGCCGGGCGTAGACGTCACTGACCGGCATCGAGCGACCTCGGCACGGTGATCTTGTAGGTCGGGTCCAGTCTGCCGCCCTTGGCGAGCACGCGGTTGCCGCTGCCCAGATCGATGGTGTTACGGTCCAGGGCTTTAAGCCACGCATGAGCGTGCCGATCGGCGAAATAGAAGAACAGGCGTTTGACCTTCACGCTCACGCAATCCTCGAGCAGGCGCTGCAGCCGTCGCGGGCTGAGGGTGGCCAGGGCGCCCATCAGCTGATCCACTTGGTCGAAGCTCTCATGATCGGGGAGTTCGTCCAGAAGTTCGAGGATGGCGCGCTCGGGCGTCGACTGGCGCAAGGGCCATTGCCAGTGGCCCAGGGGGGTGTCCACCACTGCGGCGCGGGCCCAGTCCGCCAGGAGGCCGGTCTCGCTGGAGTCCTCGCCGAGCCGGGCGACCTCGAAGTATCGGGCGCTGCTGAACAGCTTCTGCGACGGATGATATTTGAACGCGACATCCAGAGGCAGGTCGGCCAGCCAGGTCGGCGGGGTTTCGTCGCCGTAGAGATGAACCTCCTTGCGGGTGGCAGGAAGGTAGTGGGCGTAGCCCTGGAGCTCGAGCGCGGTGCGTCCTCCCACGACGACGGAATAGTCGAGCAGGGCCTGGAGCGACAGCACGGCGACCGGCCAGTCGAGGGTTCCGCGCGGACGTCGATAAACGCGGCGCGCCGTGCGTTCCAGGCGCCCCGAAGCGACGTATTTGGCCCTCAGCGAGTTGGGATAGCCGTTCTCATTCATCCAGCCGGAATCGACCAGGAGGCCTTCCGGGAGGATACGTTCGAGCTTGTTTAGCTTTCCCAGCATTTGAACACTCATAGTGTCCTAATATGAAGATTGTCAAACATATTGGTTTGCCATTCTTGAAATTGGAACGCCGTGAGTGTCTTACTGCGCTCAAAGTCAAACCATGCATGGTGCGGGATTGATACCAGCAAGTCGCCCCGAGTTCAGGCCTTGGCACTGCATCGCTCGCCAATCAACTCTGTAAGCGCCCGAACCGGATCGTCACTCAGATGCCAGCGTAGTCGGCCGACAAATAGTCCAACAGGCGCCAAGCGACGTGGGCCTTCGGTTGAAGCCGGAGCTTAAAATAAGAGCGACACGGGAGCTGCTAGGGATTGGTCCTCACGCCACTTCTTCGGGTCTAGCTCGCGTAACCAGACCGGCCGTATCGCTTCGGCACGGAGATAGGGTCTGTGGACCCTGCAGATCTAAGGAGCAGATCTAAGGACATGGCTCAGCACGCTGAACCTCCTCGCCCATCGACCCTGTTTTGACGCACGATATGGCAGCGGGTGTGATCCTACGACGAGAGGCCTTGGTGCTCATCTGCTCGTCTTACCGGGGGAAAGGAAACTCAAGCCGCACCGGCGAGCCTCCTTTTCGGTGTGGACACCAGATCCCAGATCGACACAGCGATCATCAACGTCAGACTTGGGTAAAGGAGCCAAGCCGTGGGCCAGCCAAAGCTCGCCATCAGCAAGGCGGCGGCCAATACCAGCAGAGGTCCGACCATGCCCAGGGTCATTCTTGACCATCGCCGATGGCGCATCCCGCTGGCCACGTTGGCGGCCAACGCGATAACCGCGAACAGAGGGAGCAGGTAGCGGATGAAGACCCCTTCATACTGACTCAAGAAGCCTAGACCCAAAGCTGCGGCCAAGCTGCCGAGTGCGGGAAAACACGCCGCGCAGCCCATAGCCGCAACAATCGCGCCGACTACGCCCGCTTTATCAGCCGCGCGGGTGATGGGTTCTTGGTCCGGCACGCTTTTCCCTCGGGAAGCTGGAGTATGGCGATCTGAGCCCAGCAAGTGTTGAGCGCGCTGGTGTCGATCGTCTCGGACAACCGAGTAGGGTCTGTAGTCCCTACAGATACAAGAGCATTCTTGTCTTTCCAAAATCCGTCGGGTCGATTGCGTGACGAGGCGAGGCTCGCCGTGATGGACTAGCGCCAAAAAATCAACCGCCAGCCCCGGATGAGGCGGGATATAAACGTCCGAACCTGAAAGCTGCGGGCGGGCAGGGGCCGTTCAGGGCACCGGCCGGGTTCCAGCCTCGGAATCAAACAGGGCTTCCAGGATCGGGCAATCCGGCGTGGCGCCGTCGGCGCAGCGCGAGACCATCTCGACGAGCACCTCTTCCATCTTCCTCAGAGCAGCTAGCTTGGAACGGACGTCGCCCAGATGGGCGGCAGCGACCACGCGCGCCTCCGCGCACGGAAGATCGCGCTGTTCGGCCAGTTCGAGCAAATCCCTTATTTCATTCAGCGTGAACCCGAGCTCCCGGGCCCGGCGCACGAAATTGAGCCGGAGCAGATGACCGCGGCCATAGAGGCGGTGTCCACCCTCGCTGCGAGCAGGCGCGGGCATCAGGCCGATCTTCTCGTAATAGCGCACGGTTTCGATGTTGACCCCGGTCCGCCGGGACAACTCGCCGATAGGAAGCTGTGGGGCCGTATCCCGCAGGGCCGATTTGTCCATGAAGCGTTTTACCTCTTGTATCTGTAGTGACTACAGACCCTACCTTGTGTGTCTCGACCAGTGAAGGCGTGAGGAGTGTTAATGGCAGACGGCAAGCAAGAGTTCGGCGGACACTCGGCGCGCACCGACAAACCCATCGCTCGCGGGTGGCTTGCCGTCGGAGGACTTGCCGCCGCGATCGGCGCCACTTCCTGCTGCGTACTGCCGCTGGCCTTGTTCGCGCTCGGGATCAGCGGGGCATGGATAGGCAACGTCACGGCGCTGGCCCCCTACCATCTTTATTTCGTGGCCGCCGCCGTGGTGCTGCTGAGCCTCGGCTTCTTCCGGGTCTACCGCCAGCCCCGGGCCGCCTGCGCCGACGACGTGACCTGCGCCCGGCCGGCCTCGACGCGCCTCATCAAGATCGCGCTCTGGACGGCGACCCTGCTCGTCGCCCTCGCCCTCGCATTTCCCTATGTCGCGCCGCTGCTGATCGGCGCCTGAATTTTTCCTGGAGACTTCGATCATGATCCTTTCGGTCCGCAACGCTCTCGTCTTCGCGGCGGCTGTCTTCACCGCTGATGCCGCCCAAGCCGCCGAACGCACGGTGAGGCTCGACGTTAGCAATGTGACCTGCGTGACCTGCGCGCCCATCGTCCGCCGCACGATCTCGCGCATCTCCGGTGTTGAAGCCGTGACCGTCGCCTTGACCCCGGGCGGGAGAGGACAGGCCGTGGCGACGGTGACCTACGATGACGCCCGAGTGACGCCGGCCGCCCTGGCGCTCGCGTCGACCAGGGCCGGCTATCCCGCGCGTGTTCAGGCGCGCCGATAAACGCTGCCGGCGTCCGGTCGTGACGCCTCGAGGCCGACATTCAAACTCTGTCGCGCGGCCAGTCTCCGCGTCAGCAGACGCTCGTGATGACATCCAGCTCTCGCCGCTATCCGACGTAAGCCGGGCAACGTCGGGGTTGACGCCGCTTTGTTAGCGGCAAAGTCTATTCAGAAGGATCCGGACAATATGAGTGATTGTTGCACGCCCTCAGGGGATATCGCCAAGACTTACGATCTCGTCGTGGTCGGGGCGGGGTCGGCCGGGTTCTCGGCCGCCATCACGGCGGCGGAACAGGGCGCACGGGTCGCGCTCGTCGGAGACGGAACGATAGGCGGCACATGCGTCAACGTCGGTTGCGTGCCGTCCAAGGCGCTGATCCGGGCCGTCGAACCCCTGCACCAGGCCCGGGCCGCTTGCCGCTTCGACGGCGTCCGGGCCTCGGCCGCCATCGCTGACTGGTCCGCAGCGGTTCGCCAGAAAGACAGACTGGTCGATGACCTTCGCCAGGCAAAGTACGAGGACGTGCTGCAGGGTTATGACGCCATCACCTACCACGAAGGCCCGGCGAGACTCGTCCAAGGCGGCGTGGAGGTCGGCGGCGTCCGACTGATTGCGGACAAGGTGATCATCGCGACCGGTTCACGTCCGGGGGTTCCAGCGATCCCCGGCATCGAATCCGTGCCTTATCTGACCAGCACGACCGCGCTCGAACTGGAGGCCCTGCCCCGATCGATGCTGGTGATCGGCGGCGGCTATATCGGGGTGGAACTGGCCCAGATGTTCAGCCGGGCGGGCGTCCACGTCACCATCGCCTGCCGCTCCCGGCTACTGCCTGAGGGGGAACCCGAAATCAGTGAGGCGCTGCAGCGCTATCTCGTGGACGAAGGCGTCACGGTCGTAGCGGGGGCAGTCTACGGGTCTATCGACGCGTCCGACGAGGGGGGCTCACTCAGGCTGACGCAAGCCGGTGGCAAAGAAACGATAACCGCGGAGCGCGTTCTGATCACAACGGGCCGGGTTCCCAACTCCGACGAGCTGGGGCTTCCCGAGATGGGGATCCAGATCTCGCCAACGGGAGGCGTCGTCATCGACGACCGGATGCGCACGACGCGCGCGGGCGTCTATGCCGCAGGCGATGTCACCGGCACGGATCAGTTCGTCTATATGGCCGCCTACGGCGCGCGACTGGCCGCTAGGAACGCGCTGAACGGCGACACCCAGGTCTACGACAATCGCGCCATGCCGGCGGTCGTTTTCACGGATCCGCAGGTTGCGACGGTGGGACTGACGGAAGCCGCAGCCCGCGCGGCCGGTCACGATGTGCAGACCTCGATGATCACCCTTCATCACGTTCCTCGCGCGCTCGCGGCCAGGGACACGCGTGGGCTCATCAAGCTGGTGGCGGATCGCGGCACGCGGCGACTCCTCGGCGCGCACATTCTGGCGCCTGAAGGGGCGGACAGCATCCAGACGGCGGCGGTGGCCATCAAGTGCGGAATGACAGTGGAGCAGTTGGGCGACACGATCTTCCCCTACCTCACGACAGTCGAGGGCCTGAAGCTGGCCGCGCTGACGTTCAACAAGGACGTCAGCAAACTGTCTTGCTGCGCAGGTTGAGAGGTACGACCGGATGCTTTCCACTTCGCCACCTGTCGGGTTGGCGAAGCCAGTCGTCCAATGTTTCCTTCAGGTCTTGGGACTGAATCGCTCACCAATCCGCTCTGCAAGCGCCCGAACCGGATCGTCGCTCAGATGGGCATACCGTTCCGTGGCGCGACTGTTGGCGTGTCCCAGCGCCTTGCCGATCATCGGGAGACTGGCCCCGTCCGCCAGGGCGAAGCTTGCGAAACTGTGGCGCAGGTCGTGGATGCGGACGCCTTCCAGCTTGGCTTTCGGGAGCACCTTGTCGCGCCAGATCTTGGACTCGGAGGTCGCATATCCGTTGTCGCCCTTGGTGGCCGGAAAGACAAACTGGCTTCGACCGCGGGTCTTGTAGAGACGCTGCAGGATTCCGAAGGCCATGTCGTTGAGCGAGATCCGACGATCCCCCGTGCGACCGCCCGCCTTGGTGCGGCTCGGCGGTAGCACGAGCCGGCGCCGGTCAAAGTCGACCTCCGTCCACCGCAGGCCCGCGATCTCGTTGCGGCGCGCGCCTGTCAGAAGCAGAAGCCGATAGACCGCGCCCTGCCGTTCGGAGATCGTCGCATCCGCCTCCAGGGCGTCGAGTGCGGCGATCAAACCCTGAGCCTGGGACTCGGACAGGAAGCGTTCGACCGCCGGTCGGAGCTTTCGTTCGACCTTCGCGCACGGGTTCGGGCCGGCGAAATGCCCCTTGTCGATCGCCCAGTTGAAGGTCGCGCGCAGGGTGGAATAGGTCCGGTCCGCGATACCCGCCCCGCCCTTGACGATGGATCGACCACGAAGTTTGGTCTTCACATCCTTGGCGGTCTTCCCGGCCGTGATCGATCGGATCATCCCGGTGATGTGGTCGCGGGTGACCGTATCAAGCGCCATCTTGCCGAGCAGGGGAACGACGTGGCGCTCGAGGTTCGTCCGGTCCATGGCCCATGACGAGTCCCGTTTGGTCGGTTTGTCGTCCGGCCCTTTCTCCAGATACAACTCGACCAAGCCTTTGATGGTGAGACCCTCGATGCGCCTGCGTGCTTCGCCGGGATCGATGCCGCGCCGCGCATCGACCACCACCGACGCCGCCTCCTTGCGAGCCCGATCCGCCGTGAGCTTGTCCGGCCCATCCCCATGCTCGCCGAGCGTCAGCCAGCGCTGGATCCCGCGGACCCGATACTTGATGGCGAACATCCTTCGGACAGGCTTGGCGGCATGGCCCTGTCGGGTTTCGGTCCCAGGATAGATTCGAAGACAGAAGCCTGCGATCTCGCTGTCCCAGATTCGACCCTCGCCGATCTCCGGAACGGGCGCGCTCTCAACCACTCGCTTGGTTAGTTTTTGCTTCGTCATGGCGATAGAAATATACGCTCATTTCCGAGCCACCGCTACCACTCCGCTACCAACTCAAGTGAAACCGTGCGAAACGCTCCGTAACCGGATAAACAAGAAAACCTATGTAAAACAATATGAAAAGCTGATTTTTGGAACGTCCTGAAAAGCCCGGAAATGCTGATCCCCAACATTGCCAAGGTTGGGGTCGAGAGTTCGAATCTCTTCGCCCGCTCCA
>Ga0209066_10002847_pt1 | contig 20409 bp, 14 predicted proteins | sample All_14_2_FD_187198 | JGI IMG/M metagenome (GOLD analysis project Ga0209066, IMG submission 187198) | Freshwater microbial communities in response to fracking from Pennsylvania, USA - Allegheny Zone_MetaG_DW_15 (SPAdes) (version 2) ... | reverse complement strand
GGGCGGCCGGCCCGGGCGCGCGCGGAAGGGATCGCCGGAGCGGCGAGGTTGGCAGACCTGGGGGACATGGGGAGGCTCCTTGGCGCTATCGAAGCGGTGGAGCATTATCGCATGGGAAGGGGGGATGGGGAGAGAACCAGCCGCTCAAGGGACAGCGGCGCCGGCCTGCTGGAGCCGCGCCTGGCGGAGCTGATCCGCATGCCCATCGCTACCCTCAACGGCTGCGTGCTGTGCAAGAGCCTGCGCATGACGCCGGACACGGTGAGCGAGGACGAGGCGGCGCGGGGCGTCGACGCGGCCGATGAGGGCGGGTTCACGGCGCGGGTGCGGGCGGCCATCCACTTCACCGAGAAGCTGGCCGTGGACCACCACAACATCGGCGACGACGAAGTGGCGGCCAGGCGGCGGCTGTTCACCGACGCGGAGGTCCTGGAGCTGTGGCGGAGCAGTCCATCGGCTTCGGCCGGGTGCTGGCGATGCTGCAGCTGGAGGTGGCGAGTTGTCCGGTGTGAGGGGCAGCGTTAGCGCTCTTCAATTCAGATCGACCGCCCCTCCTGTAGCCAAGAGAAGCTGCAAACCACGTTAGTCCTCGCCATCGATGTCCAGCAGGTTGTCGCTCTGAGCTTCCAAGGCCTGAGGGTCGATCGCCCCCGGGGGAAGACCTTTGAATTCCCGGTCGCGATGAGCTGGCCAATTGTTCGACTGCGCCAATATTAAATCCGCAACAGGAAGATCAATCATCTGACTTGTTGAAAGTTGATTCCCCTGATGGTGATATATTGTCCGCTTTTCAGGTTTGTAGAATGGCGACACAGCCAGTGATCCGCCGTAGTGCCCTGCATTGCATATCACAACGTTGCAGAAAATCATTCTAGAGAGAGCTTCAGCAGCGTGTTCAAAAGATCTCAAATCTGGATTGTACGCAAGGATGAACAGATGTTGAATATTAGACCTGTACATTGCGACACGTTCTAGATCTAAGAAATCATAACAAATTGCAACTGCGAATCGGCCAAGGCTTGGGGTTTGAAAAACCCAGACCTGTGGTGCTTCCTTAAATGTTTTTCCGAACTCCGCGAGCTTGGCTTTCTCAAAGGCTGCCGGGTAAGTCTTACCAACAAACCGCAGCGCGGTAGCCGACGAACGAGTTCGAGTCCCCCAGCCATCCGGGATAATTACGGCTGCTCGATTGACAATGCTATTTTCAGGCATGGAGGCCGGTTGAAAATCCATACCCCCGATGACAATGGCATTCATATCCATTGCCATTCTTCTCAATTGCCAAAGAAACCCATGCGGTATGGCCACCTCGGGAAGCAATACAATATGAGGCCTAGGATTTTCCTGCATCAGAGCAGTCATGTGCTGCTGGATTTCAGCGATGGCCCATTCCTCTTCGAGGCCACTCATTTGTAGTCCTGAATTCCAAGCAAGCCGAAAGTCCGTAGTCGTTTGGATTAGGCCAAGTCGAAGATTTTCCTGATGCAGCACCATTATTCCTCATCCCCCCAGGGGACCGGAACAGCGACTCTGGATAGTTGAAACACATCCATGGGAATGAGTTGACGAGGCGCGTGGCGCAGAACGCTTATTTGCCTGCCCACCAGCACTCCCTGCGACCTAATTATTTGCTCCAAGAGCTCGCCGGGGCTTCGTATGAGTGGCGGATCTCCGCGAGTATCCGCTACGGTTTCCGCCCGACGCGCTCCGAAGAACAATTCGGGGTAGATCACAATTGACCTAGTTTCCCGGTTCCGGGGCAATAGGGCGGCTTCCAGGATTGCATGGGTTAAAGACGATATTGGTAAAACTTCTAGCTGCTGGCGCGCCGTAGCCCCAAACTCCCGCTCGTGCCCGCGCAGGTTCCACGTAGCCGGGAGAGAGAAATCCCCGCGCAGTAGTCCGAATAGCAAAAGTCCGATGCCCTTGAATTGGGCTTCCCATCGCGTATCGCCCACCTCCCTCGGTGCTCGACGCCTGTAGTCTCGGATCGCATTCTTAACCCGACGGACATCCTTGACCGAACCAGTGGCCGAAGCACGCCATGACTCCCAAGTCCAAAATTTCTCCGCTCCGGCCGACTGACCTCCACCCTCAAGCCAACGCCGAGGAACCAGAATATTGGCCGGATGCAGGTCATCTAACGTATCGAGGTTTCCGCCCAACTGCATCGTTACTTCAACTATCAAACGAACGATCTGCAACGCAGTCCACTCGCTCGCTCTGGGGTCGTGAGCTGTCGCACGCTTAAGAGCAGCGACCCACTCATCCAAGCTGACGAATTCCGATCGCCTCCGCCGTTCCATTAGGTGTGCACGCAAGCTCTTATTCAGTTCGGAGCTATCGCCGACCAAACGGGTGAGGTCGTTGCCGACAGCCTCAAGAAGCCATCCTCCGTCCGATCGTTTAAGAACACCCTTGCGCTGGAGCTGGCGCAACACCGGACGTGGAACCAGCGCGGGATACTTTCTTAAACTACTTCGATCACTAGGAATGTTGATGTCGTGCCTATTCCGCGTCTTCTCCCAAATAACGGGGACGGGTTCTGTCATGGTACGCTGAAGCTGTTCGATCCAGTGCACCCATACCCCTAGGCTATGCCCGGTATTTCTCAGCCAAACGTTGGAAGGTGCTGAAAGCGCCGAACGAGGAGCGTCGTTGTGGTCTGATGGCGCCGAATTCAAGATAATGCGCGCACCTTCCAACGCTACGCCGTAGGTTTGCCTGGATGATCGACGAATAAAGAGGGGCATCACCGCATTTCTCGGTGATCCGAGTAGCCGCACCCCCGAAAGCCGCTGAATGTTTTCGCTGTGGGTCGCCGCTGCCCGCCGCTCCCGCTCTAAGAGCATCATGTCTCGTTGATTGTAAGCACTGACGACAGCATGCCGGGAAACGGCTTGCACCAACAATAACCGCAGATATGTCGCCAGACCTCGGCGATCCCCACCCTCTTCGCGTTTAATCCAGTCGAGTACCTTAGGGATTCCATCATATCCCGTCGCTCTACAATAATCGAGAAGGCGGAGCAAAACTCTCGGCTTGTCGGGATGTTCTTCAAACGCTCGGAAAAGTAGCTGGAAGTATTTGGCAACCGTACTCTGGCGACTTGTGGTACTATCCTCCTGAAGGCGCTCAACAGCGGCTGCTGCGACCTCCTGCTCCCCTCGCTGAAATTGTTGGCGTTCGACCGACGCGCTCCCGTCCACCCGAGGAAGAGCGTTTTGTCGGCGCACAGCAGCGAGCAATGGACCACGGACTCCTAGTGTCGATGGTACGACCGATGCAATTTTGCCCGCTGCGAAAGCTGCCCGGGTATCCGCTCGAATTTCACGGTCCGGCAGATCCGTAAGTAGCAACCATTCAAGCTCTCCGAGCCTTTGCTCTTTGGTATGATCGGGCATTGTGTTGAAATCAGCGGCCGCCAGAGTTGAGACCAACGCAAGCGTTCTAGTCATCAACTTCGTCGGATGAGACCCATCAATTGCGCAGTCCGCCGCCACACGGCGTCGTTCGGCTGCGGTCGCCTCCCCAGATATTATACCTGCCAAGTCCGCGGGATCGTACTTGTCGGGCGAAATGCGTGGACCGATCTTGAATTTCTTCAATCGACGATCGTATTTCTTTATCCAGCGAATTAGCTCGTTGAACGAGTAAGCGATCACCGCTTGATCGTCGACAAATCTAAAGTGTGCAAGTCGACGGGAAGCGTCGATCTCATGCTGCATTTCCAAATCGACTGGGAGCAAGGCTACATTTGAAAGAAAGCCTGCCACCATCAATCCTGTTGGAATTCCAGGATATGCGCCCACTGATGTCGACGGTTCGGCGTTAGTCCGGCGCTGGGTAGCTTCCGCGTCCTCAGACACGCTGAATGCCAGCATTGATCGGACCAAGCCCTTCAACCAAGCATCGCCCTCAAAACCAGGCAGGTGCTCTGCCAGACTACGTGTAATTGATGAATGCCGAACACTTGGATAGAACTTCTCTAGATCAAACGACGCGAAGTATAATTTACTATCCGCAGGGCGTGGCCAGTAACCCTCATGAAGATACACTGGTCGTTCTTCGTAAGTCAGCGCGGCCTGCTCCGCTTCATCGAGAACAGCCATGTCCATGGTGCCGGAGGCCATCATCCTAGCTGTCAGAGAGATGTGCCGGCGAAAGAGCGGCCAGCTATGCTTGAACCGCCGATAGAGATGGCCTGACGTATGCCTGTAGGGGCCTACGGCTAGGCGGTTTCCAGCTTGGCCCTCCTCATACCAGGCGGCCTTGTACAGTCGGTGGCCGTAACTCCAACTAGGCATGATGGAATCAAGATAGGGGCCAATTGTCAGCGTTAAGGCGATCCAAGCCACCTGATCTCGCACCGAGATGTGGAAACTTTGCCTCATCCGAGGCTTACCATCACTGTCGGATTTTTTCGGCTGAGGAAGTAACCGTATGGGCTCAGGCACATAAACGCCCGATTTGAACATCTCGATGATTTTGTTGATCTCTGACTCGAGGTTTAGGTCGAATTCAGCGATGGCCCCAACGTCGACAAGACCGTCCGGAAAATTGTATAATCTCCGAGCTGTCTTCCATGCCCAGCCAATAGTCTCACGTCGAAGCAGGAATTCCTTGTAATTATTTTCCATGCGTTCGGATCTTCACCAAATATTCGTTTAGATCATTACCTGTCGGCGGAGGCTGTATTACGTGATCAATCCCGGACGATAAAAAGACGCGTGACAGTCGGTCAGCCATCATTCGACCCGCATCGTCATTGTCCGGGACGATGTACACACTCTTTCCGCGCAGCACTACGACAATTTCTCGGGGAAGGTTCATTTGAGCACCGAGAAGACCAAAGGCCTTCAACCCGAGCTCAAAAGCTGACAAAACGTCTAACACACCTTCGCAAATATATACTTGGTCTGTAGAATGGATGATTTCAACATTGTATGGGATTCGGGTCACGCCGTTCAAGCTAATCCACTTGGGCACACTCCGCCTAATCCCGAAGTATCTTCCTTGGATGTACTGCGTTACACCGGCGTTTCGAAATGGAAAGAGCAAGGTTTGGTCAGGGAAGATTAGATTTCCGTAGCGAGAAACTAACCCACATGCTTCAACGCGTTTCATGCCCCATTCGTCAACCAGCTTTCGCAGGACCAAATCTGCGCGGTCAACCTCTCCGGTCCCAAAAGTCTCAATCGCGGGATCTGCTATGCATCTGATCTCGTTTAGATAGGCGCGACCGGGGCCCAGCAACGGGCAGTTGGCCATAAGCCAGCCATAGACATCTGGGTCAGCCTTGAAGGGGTTTTCGCGAGCCAACCTGCGCCGGGGCTCGGCCCGGCTTCGAATTGGCCCCCGGAATCCGGCCCTAAATGAGGCAAGCCATTGCGCGGCCCCAACAATTTTGAGGTCCAATAGCTCCGCGACCAGATCAATGGGGCTACCTCCCCTGCCGCAACCATAACACCTGCAAGTATTAGACTTTACATCTACATGGAAAGATGGCGTCCGATCGGCATGGCCGCTAAAGGGACAACTGAGCATACCCGACCGTGGGATCTGAAGGCCAAGAGCTATTGCCACTTCAACGATGGGGATGGATCGCAAATCTGCCCAGTCGAAAGTTCTTCGGTGGTTCGGTGAGGTAGCAGAGTCTGCCAAGCGATCCTCGCGCCTATGCCAATGCCGATTTGAACCTGTTCAGCGCAGTAAGCCTTCGTATGGGAACATTTTCGGTTAGGCCAACTTGACGCTTGAGAAATTCCTGCTCCGGCTCAAGCTCGTCCTTGCTTACATCTATCCACCAAGCTTTGGGCGCGCCGTTTGCCCCGCTGTTCCATTTATAGCCTCGCCCCTTCAACGCGCCGCGAGCGTCATACCCGGCCTCCAAGGCGTACAGTCGGAAGCGCGGCTGTCGGGCGGCCTCGAGTAGCACCCCAAGCACCGACCTTCGGCTCTTCGGCAACTCTTGTCCAAGCAACTCCAATACAGCGGAGCAGTCGTCAAGAGCGCGATGCGCATCGTAAAATAGGCCGTAAGCAGACAGCAAATACTCTAGCTTGGCTCCGCTGACACCCTCGCTTCGCCACGGTATCTCGGTCGCCGAACAAGCCCACGCTTTTGAGCTCGTCACCGGTATATACCGCTCTGCAATTGGTCGATCAAAATAGGCATTGTGAGCAATTATGATTTGCACATCTTGCAAGAAAATCTCAGCACCCGAGATATCTAAGCTCTTCCCAGCCACATCTTGAGCGGAGATTCCAGTTAGGTCGGTAATCGCTTCGGGCACTCCGTTGGACGGTTCGTTGAGTGAAGTGAACTCACCAGTTCGGCCCGCGATATTTCCGTTATCGTCGAATGCGAACTTGATCATTGCAAGCTCAATTATTTCATCATGCTCGACGTCTAGGCCAGTAGTTTCAAGGTCAAGAACAGCGCCAATCTTGGTGCCGGGAGAGGCTTTGACTTTCGATATGCACGACCTTATTCGTCTAAGGACTCGATACTTTCCGGACGCCTCCAGGAGCGCCGCCGCAACTTCCAGCTCGTCTATATTTGAGTTATCAGGCATTGATCAACGAAGACCTCTCATGGTCGATTCTAGGCAATGTGCGGGCGCGGAGTGAAGTTTACTAGAGACAAATCATGCTTCGTTGGCTCGTGTGCCTTCTCTGCAGCGGGGCTCACGAACGCCCCCCCTCACTTCCGGAAATAATCAAACACCCGCTGCGCCAGCGCCGCACTCACCCCCTCCACCTTCTCCAGGTCCTCCACCCCTGCCCGGCTGACCCCCCGCGCGCTGCCGAACGCATGCAGCAGCGCCTTCTTGCGCCCAGGTCCGACGCCCTCGATCTCGTCCAGGGGGTTCCTGACCATCTCCGCTGACCGCTTGGCCCGGTGCGTGCCGATGGCGAAGCGGTGGGCTTCGTCTCTCAGGCGCTGGAGGTAGTAGAGGATCGGGCTTTTGGGTTCGAGCATGAAGGGGGCGGGGCGACCGGGGAGGAAGAAGCGTTCGAGACCGGCGTCGCGGTCAGGACCCTTTGCAACCCCGACGACGGGGATGTCGTCGACGCCGAGGTCGGCCATGACCTCCAGCACCACGCTGATCTGGCCGGCGCCGCCGTCGATGAGGACCAGATCGGGGCGGGGGGTCGAGACGTCGCCGCCGGCCTCCTCCTCCTTGACCAGGCGGGAGAAGCGGCGGCGGAGGACCTCCTTCATCATGCCGAAGTCGTCGCCGGGGGTGAGGTCGGTCCCCTTGATGTTGAACTTTCGGTACTGGTTTTTCTGGAAGCCTTCGGGGCCGGCGACGATCATGCCGCCGACGGCGTTGGTGCCCATGATGTGGCTGTTGTCATAGACCTCGATCCGCTCTGGCGGGGCGTCGAGGGCGAAGGCCTCGGCGACGCCGGCCAGCAGCTTGGCCTGGGCGCTGCCCTCGGCCATGCGGCGGCCAAGGGCCTCGCGGGCGTTGGTCAGGGCCTCGTCGACCAGGCCGCGTTTCTCGCCGCGCTTTGGCCGGGTGATCTCGACCTTGCGGCCGGACTTCATGGAGAAGGCCTCGGCCAGCAGTTCGGTCTCGAAGGGATCGTGGGAGACGAGGATCAGGCGGGGGATGGGCTTGTCGTCGTAGAACTGGCCGATGAAGGCGCCCATGATCCCGGCGTCGGAGTCCGACTTGTCGATGCGGGGGAAGTAGGCGCGGTTGCCCCAGTTCTGGCCGGCGCGGAAGAAGAAGACCTGGACGCAGGCCTGGCCGCCCTCGGCGTGGAGGGCGAAGACGTCGGCCTCGTCGACGGTTTCCGGATTGACGGTGGTTTCCTGGGCGACGGCGGCGAGGGCGCGGATGCGGTCGCGCAGGCGGGCGGCGAGCTCGAACTCCAGGTCGTCGGAGGCGGCCTGCATCTGGTCGGACAGGGAGGCCATGACCGCCCGGCTCTTGCCGCGCAGGAAGAGCTCTGCCTGGTCGACCAGGGCCTTGTAGTCATCCTCGGCGATCAGGCCGGTGCAGGGGGCGGCGCAGCGGCGGATCTGATGCAGCATGCAGGGGCGGGTGCGGCTGTCGTAGACGCTGTCGCTGCAGGAGCGGAGGAGGAAGGCCTTCTGCAGGGTGCTCAAGGTGCGGGTGACGGCGCCGGCGCTGGCGAAGGGGCCGAAGTAGTCGCCCTTGACGGTGTGGGCGCCGCGGTGCTTGCGCAGCTGGGGGGCGGCGTGGTCGCGGCGGATGACGATCTCGGGGAAGGACTTGTCGTCGCGTAAGAGGACGTTGAAGCGGGGCTTGAGCTGCTTGATCAGGTTGATCTCGAGCAGCAGGGCGTCGGTCTCGGTGCGGGTGGTGGCGAACTCCATGGCCCGGGTCAGGTCGACCATGGTGGCGATGCGGTTGGTGTGGAAGCGGCCCTGGGCATACTGGATGACGCGCTTCTTCAGGGAGCGGGCCTTGCCGACGTATAGACATTCGCCGCCTTCGCCATACATCCGGTAGACGCCCGGGCCGTCGGGCAGGCGGGCGGCGTGATGCTTGATCAGGGCCGCGCCGGAAAGGGATTCGATGTTGTCGCTCACGGCGGCAATATAGGGCGAGTTTGGCGGCGGCGCGCGGGGGTGATCGGCGAATGCTGACAGAACCGGGGACAGAGGGGGCGAACGGTCTTAGTGTCGGAAAGCTGACATTGGCGGGAACCGACGGGGGGCCGGCGGCGTTCACGCCGTCTGTGTGGCGTGATTTTGGGGCGTTTGGTTGAACCGGATCGATTTCAACGCATTGTTCGAGGTGCTGCCAAGCCCTCACGTGGTGCTTGACCGCGAGCTGAGGTTCGTGGGGATGAACAGCGCCTACGAGCGGGCGGTCATGCGCCGGCGCGAGGAGATGATCGGCCAGCCCATGTTCGAGCTGTTTCCCAACAGCGGCGAGGCGGGACGGCGGCTGCGGGCCAGCTTCGAGCGGGTGTTCACAACCGGCGAGTCCGACACCCTGGCCTTTATCCACTACGAGATCCCGCGCCCGGCAGAAAAGGGCGGCGGTCTGGAGGATCGCTACTGGACGGCCGTGCATGTGCCGATCCGGGGCGCGAGCGGCGAGGTCGAGTTCATCCTGCAGAATACGGTCGATGTCACCGAACTGCAGAAGCTGCAGGCGGCGGCGTCCCTGCCGCTGCGGGCGACGGGCGGCGGGCTGGAGCTGCTGCAACGGGCCCAGGAGGCGGAGCGGGTCAATCAGACCCTGATCAACCAGAGCGACGACTTCCGGCGGCTGTTCACCCAGGCGCCGGGGTTCATGGCGGTGCTGACCGGGCCGGAACATGTCTACACCTTCGCCAACGACGCCTACCGGGCCCTGGTCGGCGAGCGGCAGCTGGTCGGACGCAAGGTGGCCGAAGCCCTGCCCGAGCTGGTCGCGCAGGGAACCGTTGAGACCCTGGACCATGTGTTCGCCACCGGCGAGCCGACCAGCCTGACCGGGCGGCGGCTGGTGCTGCAGGGCCAGGACGGCGCGACCCATGAGCGGTTCCTGGACATCACCTATCAGCCGATTTTCGACACCGGGGGCGCAATCACCGGGATCTTTATCCAGGGCGCCGACCAGACCCATAACGTGCGGGCGGCCGCGCGGCAGAAGATTCTCGTCGACGAGCTGAATCACCGGGTGAAGAACAGCCTGGCGACGGTGCAGTCGATCGCCGCCCAGACCCTGCGGACGACCCCGGACCCGGAGGCGTTCCGGACCGCCTTCGAGGCGCGGCTGATGGCGTTGTCGAACGTGCACAACCTGCTGACGGACCGCAGCTGGGAAGGCGCCGAGCTGGGAGCGGTGCTGCAGGCCGAACTGTCGCCCTACGGGGCCGGCCGGGTGAGCCTGAAGGGGCCAAAGGTCGAACTGACCGCGCCCGAAGCCCTGAGCCTGGCCATGGTCAGCCATGAGCTGGCGACCAACGCCGCCAAATACGGCGCCCTGTCGACCCCGGATGGCCGCCTTGAGGTCACGTGGAGCACCACGGCGGCGGAAACCGGCGGCAGCCGGCTTCACCTGACCTGGACCGAACGCGGCGGGCCGCAGGTCGCCTCACCTTCCCGCGACGGGTTTGGCTCCAGACTGATCAGCCGCACGGCCGAACATGATCTGGGCGGCAAGGCGGCGGTCCGGTACGAGCCCGAAGGCCTGGTCCAGACCCTGGACGTGCAGCTGACCCAGTAGCGCCGGGCGCGATTTGATGGCCTCAAATCGCCTGCTCTGGAGTCCTTGTTGGTCGCGCGTTTGATCCGATGACCGGTTGCCACTGATCGGAACGCGCTCTGGCATTCAGTCGAGGTGGCGATCCCGGTCGGCGCGGATTTTTCGCGGGCTGCGGCCGGTCTGCTGTTTTACGAACCTCGAAAGGGCGCTGGCGCCCGAGAAGGACAGCAGGTCGGCGATCTGGGTCATGCTGAGATCGGAGTCGAGCAGATAGCGGCGGGCCAGATCGAGCCGCGCCCGGTCCATCAGGCTCTGGAAACTGGACCCCGCCTCGGTGAGCCGCGCCTGCAGGGTGCGGGGCGCCATGCCCATCTCCGCGGCGACGGCGGCGAGATTGTGCCGCCCCGTGGGCAGCAGGGCGCGCAGGGCGAGGTCGGCCTGTTCGACCGGATCCCTGCGGCTGAGGGCCCGCTGTGAGTCAAGGTCCCGCCGCAGCGCCTTGTGGAGGCGCGTTGAGGCCGACCGCAGGGAACTGGAGGCGCTGACCGGATCAATGAGAATGGCGTTGCGGTCCTGGTTGAACAGAACGAGCTCGCCGAACTGGGCCTTGTGGGACCGCAACTCGCGCGGGCCGGCGTGGCGGAACTGGACGGCCGCGGGGCGCCAGAGAGGGCCGAGCATCTTCTGCAACTCCTGGCAGATGATGGCGAAGCTGAGCTCGACGACCTGAACCTGGGCGCCTTCATCGTTCAGCCGCATGTCGAAGCAGAGGGCCAGACCCTGCTTTTCCTCGATCAGACTGATGACGGCGGTGGTGACATAGAAGTCGAAGGCGGTGACCACCTCGGTAAGCGCCGCCCGGACTGTGCCCGCGGTCCGGGCCAGAACCCAGAGGGGACTGAGCAGATTGGGACCCTGACGACGAGCCAACTGCAGCCCGAAATCGCGAACCTTGAGGCGCCCGGCGGCCAGTTCGAACAGGCCGGTGACCTGCTCTCCGGTGAGCATGACCTCAGGCCCCCGCAGGGCCTCGACGGAGATGCCCAGAGACCCTGCCAGACTGACGGAATCACCGCCAAGCTCCTCGATCAGGGCCGCACACCCCGTCAGCGCGATACTGGACACAAACCCTGACGCCATAAGGCCTCGCAAAGAACCAACCAGCGCGATCGGTCAAATTTATCGCGCCCAAAGTCAACTTGTTCCGGAAAAAGCCCTGTAGATAACCGCCGATAAGTTGCGGTCGATAACCTAGCTTGAACTGGGTTATTTCAACAGCCGCAGGGGAGGAAACATGAGAAATCTACTGCCATTGCGCAGCCTGCTTGCCATGGGCGTTTCGGCGTCCGCTATTTTGGGCGCCAGCGCGCCTGCCTGGGCCCAGGACAACGACCAGGGCAACGTCGTCGGCGAGATCATCGTCACCGCCCAGAAGAAGGAAGAAGCCCTTCAGGACGTGCCGATCGCGGTTTCCGCGTTCAGCCAGGGCTCGCTTGAAAAGCAGAAAATCGATGGCGGACCCAACCTGGTCACGGCCATTCCCAATGTGAACTTCTCCAAGGGGAACTTCACCGGCTACAACTTCCAGATCCGCGGCGTCGGCTCCAAGCTGGTCGCCACCTCGGGCGACGCCGGCACCGGCATCCACCTGAACAACGCCCCGCTGACCGCCAACAACCTGTTCGAAGCCGAGTTCTTCGACGTTGAGCGCGTGGAAGTGCTGCGTGGACCGCAGGGCACCCTGTACGGCCGCAACGCCACCGGCGGCGTGGTCAACCTGATCACCGCCAAGCCGAACGTCGGCGACTTCGAGGCGCTGGCGAAGGTTGAGTACGGCAACTACAATTCCTGGAAGCTGAAGGGGATGGTCAACGTCCCGCTCGGCCAGGACGCCGCCCTGCGCGTGGCCGCCGTTTCTGTGACCCGTGACGGCTACGGCGACAACACCGTCACCGGCGACGACATTGACAACCGCGACCTGTGGGACGTGCGGGCGACCCTGGCCTGGGCCCCCACCGACACCTTCTCCGCCTACATCCTCTATGATCACTTCGAGGAAGACGATCGCCGCTCGCGCATCGGTCGCCAGTTCTGCGCCAAGGACCCGGGCAAGACCAGCGTCGGCGGCGTCGGCCTGTTCCCGGTGGGCGTCATCGCCCAGGTCCAGCAGGGCTTCCTGAGCCAGGGCTGTCAGAACGTCTCGCTGTATGCGCCCGGCGTCTCGACCGGCACGCCCAACAGCCAAGCGACCCTCGGCGGCCTGTTCGGGGCCCTGACCGGCCTGCAGACCGGAGACGCCTTCGCCGGCAAGGTGCAGGACTCCAACATCCGCAATATCGAGTCCTCGTCCAACCCGATCTACCAGTCGTCGACCGACGTCTTTGAGTTCAACATCGACTGGGACATGACCGACAGCCTGCGGCTGACGGCCCTGACCTCCTATTCGGAACTCAGCCTGTTCACCCGGCAGGACTACAACCGGTCGGTTCCGGACGTGACCTTCAACGCCACGCCCAACCCTGTGAACGCCTATGGCGCGCGGTTCCCGGCCGGCGTCTACGATCTGGTCTATGCGGGCCTGTTCCCCGGCGGCGTGGTCACCGACCCGCAGGTCGGCGCGCAGGATCGTTTCACCACCTTCGACATCTCGTCGGCGGAAACCCAGCAGTTCACCCAGGAACTGCGCCTGCAGTCGGACTTCGACGGCCCGTTCAACTTCAACGTCGGGGCCATCTACCTCGACTACAAGTCGACCGGCGACTACTACGTCATGTTCAACACCGGCACCGCCAACTACCAGGTGCAGAACACCGCCCTGGCCGGCGCGGCCAACTGCACGGCCACCACCCCCGGCTGCGTGTTCATCGACCCGAACCAGACGCCCAACCGCAGCGGTCACAACTACTATGACAGCTACGGCCCCTATCACCTGAAGTCGCGCGCCGCCTTCGGTGAGGTCTACTGGCAGCTGTTCGACAACTTCAAGATCACCGGCGGCCTGCGCTATACCGATGACTCCAAGGCGGTGGAAAACCATCCCGTCGCCCTCGGCGCCCCCGGTTCGGGCCCGGCCGACCCTGTTGCCGGCACCGCGCCGATCCTGCGCGTCCAGTTCAAGGAATGGACCGGCCGTCTGGGCTTCGACTGGAAGCCGGAGCTGGGCTTCACCGACGACACCCTGATCTATGCCTTCTACTCGAAGGGCTACAAGGCCGGCGGCGTCAATCCGGCCTGTAACCCGGCGGTGGCCTCCTGCCCCCGTGCGGACTTCGATCCGGAATTCGTCAACGCCTTCGAGATCGGGATGAAGAACACCCTGCTCGACGGCTCGCTGATGCTGAACCTGACCGCCTTCGCCTATGACTATCAGGGCTATCAGGTCTCCAAGATCGTCAACCAGTCCTCGACCAACGAGAACATCGACGCCAAGATCAAGGGCATCGAAATCGAGACGGTCTGGCAGCCGGTTCGCGATCTGAAGCTGAACGCCAACATCGGCTACCTCGACACCTCGATCAGCAACGGCACATCGATCGATACCCTGAACCGCACCCAGGACGATCCCAGCCTGACGCTGATCAAGTCCAGCTCGGCGTCCAACTGCGTGGTTTCCACGGCGGCCCTGGCCAACTTCATGAGCGTCTTCAACGCTCAGACCCCGGTCATCCCGCTGGCCGGCGGCGGCGCTCGTGCGATCAATGTGTTCGACTTCCTGGGCGTCTGCAGCGGGGCCTTCGGGGCCTTCGGCCTGACCCCCAGCGATGGCGTCGCCGTCAACCTGTCCGGCAAGGAACTGCCCAACTCGCCGCCGTGGACCCTGTCCCTGGGCGCCGAATACACCTGGGACATCGGTGACTGGGCCGCCACCCTGCGCGGCGACTACTACCGCCAGGCCGACAGCTTCGCCCGCATCTACAACAGCGACGCGGACAAGATCGAAGGCTGGCAGAACCTCAATGTGACCTTCACCGTCGCCAACCCCGGCGCCGGCTGGACCTTTGAGGCCTTCGTCAAGAACGCCACCGACGAAGAAGCGATCACCGACACCTACCTGACCGACGACAGCTCGGGTCTGTACCGGAACGCCTTCTACACCGACCCCCGCACCTACGGCGTGTCGGTGACCAAGAAGTTCTAGTCCTCTGGCGCTGGATCCTGCCCGGCAGGGTCCAGCGCCGCACAAGTTCCTCGACGACGCGTAAACACCCTCCTCACGTCGTTTAACTGGCCGCAGTCCCCAACCGGGGCTGCGGCCATTTTTTTGCCTCTGACGCAGAGCGGTCGACGCATGGCCCGCACGGGGTTCAGGAGGATCAGGGACGCCTCAGAAGGCCCCCGCGGCCGGCTCCAGCCGCCCCACCGGACGCTCCAAGTTCACCCAAAACGCGAATGCAGCAGGCATCAATACAGAGACGCACAGAATGGGCGCCTGATCAGTAGACAAGGCCGGAAAGCAACGTGTTTTAGACCTTGTTAACCTGATGCGGATGGAAGGCCTCACAATGAGTTCAATTATTGAGTGTTCCGAGTTCTTTCAACAACGGCAGACCAAGAACGCCCGCAAATCGCAGCTGGCGGCGGAGATCGTCGACGCCTTGCTGGCCCTGGACGGCGAAGCCCATCGGAAGCTCGTCCTCGAGCAGATCGGATTGAAGCGAGGCGGTCCCGCCCTGCGCCTGGACGGCCCCGAAGGACGCGCTGTCCTGGCGGCCTTTGACGCCCATTGCCTGACCCAGGCCGGTCGCCAACCCCTGTTCAGCCTGCGCTTTGGACCCGGCTCGCACCGCTGGGCCCTCAGCCCCGACGCCATGACCTTCTTCACCCTCTCCGGGTCGAAGACGACCGTCGCCTGACCGAGGCCGGACGGTCCGGAAGACCGGCGCCCTAGCCGCCGGCGGGCGCCAGGCCCTCGGCCTCCAGGCGCTTTGCGGCCTGCACCGCAACCGCCGCCAACCGGTCGGCGACAGGGATCAGAAGCGACTGATCCAGCCGGTCGAGGATCAGGGCAATCCCGCTGTGGCTGACCCGCCGCGCAAACCCCTGGCCGATCAACCGGCCCACGGCCCTGCGTGTGGTCTCATAGGGAAGCCCCAGGGACGCGGCCAGGGCGTGGACGCTGACGGGACGCAGACCATCGTCGGCCAGAATTCTCTGTCCGAGGGGCGGCGGCTCAGTCTGGCCGGGGGGGTCGGGGCGATGAAGGAGCCAGCCGAAATTGGCCTGGAACAGGGCCATGTAGATGACCGCCAATCCATAGTCATGGTCGAAGACGGCCGCTGTCGCCTTGATTGATTCAAGCGTGGCGTCACCGCAAACAAGCGACAGGGCGCGAAGCCTGCCGATGCGACGGTCGGTCTCGGACACCATGCGCCTCTCCCGGATTTCCGTGCAACCGCTGTCGGCCACAGGCCCAACGACGGCCGGTCAGACATTCATATTCGACAATTTCATAACACTGATATTCGAGACTGTCCTCCGCCAGCGACCCGTTCTGGGCCAGCGGCCGATTGACAGGCCCAGGCAAACTGACGCCTTAGCGCCGTCCCGCGCATTCACGGGCCCTCTGGTCGGGCCTGAACAGATCGTCGGCGATGTCAGATTTACCCTCCGGCGTCGTCGACGCCCCCTCCACCGCCCTGGCGGACCGGAGGGGGACCCGCGGCATCGGACGACCACGCCGCAGCACGGGTCAGTGCGACGCCGCGTCCAGATCAACGCCGATGCGACGCAGGTTGACCAACAGCCGTCGAAACTCCTGCTCGACCTCGACCGTCGAGACCGCATCCATGGCGGCGATAATATGGGTCGGCACAATGACCCCTTTGGGCGTGCGGACACAGACGCCCGCCTCAATCAGCCGGACAACCGTTCGCCGCACGGTCTCGCGGGGCAACAGGGTGGCGCGCGCCAGCGCCTGGATGGAGATCGGCCTGCGCATCTCGTCCGGCGGCAGGCTATTGCCGAAGGCGTCGTCGATCTCGGCGCCCGTCTGCATGTGGGACAGATTGGCGGAAATGATCGTGGCGCAGACAATGCCGGCGATCAGATCGCCGCCGGTGTTGCGATTGAACATATGGTAGAGCCGCAGGATATGCTCCCGCATGACGCGCGTCACCTGTCGGCCCTTGCCGTCGATGCCGAGCGGGCTGACAGGGCTGGTCATTCCGCTGCGTGCAGATCCGCTTCGGCCTCGGCGGCTGATTTAAGGTCGGCCGCCCGCTGCTCGACCAGTTCGACGATGTGGTCGACCATGTGGTCATTGTCCATCTTGTGGTCCGGTTTGCCGGCCATGTAGATCATGCCCGAGCCCTTGCCGCCGCCGGTGAAGCCCAGATCGGTCATCAGGGCCTCGCCCGGGCCGTTCACCACGCAGCCGATGATCGACAGCGACATCGGGGTGGCGATATGGGCCAGCCGCGCCTCAAGCGCCTCAACCGTCTTGATGACGTTGAAGCCCTGACGGGCGCAGCTGGGGCAGGCGATGATGTTGACGCCGCGATGGCGCAGACCGAGCGACTTGAGAAGATCAAAGCCGACCTTGATCTCTTCCACCGGGTCGGCGGCCAGGCTGACCCGGATGGTGTCGCCGATGCCGGCCCAGAGAAGATTGCCCATGCCGATGGCGGACTTGACCGTGCCGGTGCGCAGGGCGCCCGCTTCGGTGATCCCCAGATGCAGCGGACAGTCGATGGCGTCGGCCAGCTGGTTGTAGGCGGCCACGGTCATGAAGATGTCGGAGGCCTTCACCGAGATCTTGAAGTCGTGGAAGTCGTGATCCTGCAGAATGCGGGCGTGGCTCAGCGCGCTCTCGACCATGGCGTCGGGACAGGGCTCGCCATATTTTTCCAGCAGTTCCTTTTCCAGCGATCCGGCGTTGACGCCGATGCGCATCGAACAGCCGTGGTCGCGGGCGGCCTGGATGACCTCGCGGACCCGGTCGGGGCTGCCGATGTTGCCGGGGTTGATCCGCAGGCAGGCGGCACCGGCCTTTGCGGCCTCGATGCCGCGTTTGTAGTGGAAATGGATGTCGGCGACGATCGGGACCTTCGACTCCCGGACAATGGTCGGCAGGGCGGCGGTGGAGTCCACATCGGGGCAGGAAACCCGGACGATGTCTGCCCCGGCCTCCTCAAGCTGCCGGATTTGACCGATGGTGGCGGCCGCGTCCGAGGTCAGGGTGTTGGTCATCGACTGGACGGTGATCGGCGCATCGCCGCCGACCGGCACCTTGCCGACCATGATCTGGCGGCTCTTGCGGCGCTCGATATGGCGCCAGGGACGGAGAAGGGTGTGGTCGTGGCTCATTGTGCGGCTAATCTAGGCTCATGTCGGGCGTTTCCCAAGCGGTGAGGCGCACTGACAAGCCCGATAGATTTATTCCTATTCAGCTTATAGAGATTAACTGGCTAGCTCGCCGTTCGAGACTGCGGAGCGATCATGCTGCACGATTTCCTGATCTTCGCCCTGGTGGGCTTCGGCGCCCAGGTCGTCGATGGCGCGCTGGGCATGGCTTATGGCGTGGTTTCCTCCACCGTCCTGCTCGCGGTCGGGGTGCCTCCGGCGACGGCGTCGGCGTCGGTGCACGCCGCCGAGGTCTTCACCACCGCCACCTCCGCCGCCTCTCACGTGGCCCACAAGAACGTGAACTGGAAGATGTTCGTGCCGCTGGCGATCGCCGGCGTCATCGGCGGCGTGTTCGGCGCCTTCGTCCTGACCTCGATCGACGGGAACACCATCAAGCCCTTCATCGTCGCCTATCTGGGGATCATGGGCCTGGTCATCCTGTGGCGGGCCTGGAAGGGCCCGGGCAAGAGCCATACCTCGCCCAGGCTGCTGGCGCCCCTGGGCCTGATCGGCGGTTTCTGCGACGCCGTCGGCGGCGGCGGCTGGGGCCCGACAGTGAACAGCGCCCTGGTCGGGTCGGGCACCTCGCCCCGCTATTCGATCGGCACCGTCAACACCGCCGAGTTCTTTGTCACCATCGCCATCTCCGCGACCTTTGTCGCCGCCCTGGTCACCGGCAACTGGAAGGAGGCCGACGGCATCCTTGACCATGCCGCCGCCGTGGCCGGCCTGATTGCCGGCGGCGTGGCCGCGGCCCCCCTGGCGGCATGGGTGGTGAAGGTGATTCCGGTGCGGCTGTTCACCTGGATGGTCGGCGTGCTGGTGCTGTCGCTCTGCCTGTACCAGAGCCTGCGGCTGTTCCACGTCATCTGACCGTCTACGGACGATTTATCTCCAAAAAGTCCGGGCGTGATGTTATCCGCCTACAGATGATCAGCTGCTCGACCAAAGCCGCGCTGGCCGGCGCGACCGTCCTCGCAGGCCTAGCCATGGCGACCGCCGCCAGGGCGGCCGAAACCGATCCGGACTGGACGGTCAAGGCGACCCTGGCCAGCGAGTACATGTCCAAGGGGGCCGGAAAGAGCGACGGCGAGCCGGCCCTCCAGCTGGAAGCGGCCTATGAATTCGGCAAGGTCGAGGTCGGGGTCTGGGGCTCCAACGCCACCTCGTCCCAGGGCGCGGACGCCGAGGTTCAGCTGTTTGTCGCGACCGAAGCCGACGCCGGGCCGGTCGCGTTCGAGATGCGGGCGATGGTCAAACATGCGCCGGGCACGCAGGACGGGGTTCAGGACAGCTGGCTGGAACTGCGCGGCGAGGCCGAGGTCGAGGCCGCCGGAAACAAGCTCCGCCTGAGGGTCGAATACAGTCCCGACAACTACGCCGCCAGCAAGCAGGCCTGGTGGGTCGAGGCGCAGGTCAGCCGCAAGCTTTCGAAGGACTGGAAGGTCTCGGCCGCCTATGGCGCGCGGGAGCAGGACGGCGGCGCCGACTATCGCGCCTGGAACGCGGGCGTGACCTGGAAGGCCACGGACCGGCTGTCGCTGGACCTGCGCTGGTACGACACCGACTATCACCAGGGCGGCGACAAGTATGACGGCCGGGTCTTCGCCTCGGCGACGGTCAGCTTCTAGACGACAGGCGTCTGTCGGCTCTCAGAGGCCGAGTAGCCTGACCAGCATATCCCGCAGCCGCGACAGGCCCTCGCGGGCCGCCCCTCTGGTCTTCGGCAGATCCTGATCAACCTTTGCCAGGGCGGCGTCGGCGCCGCCGGCGGCGCGGGCGGCCGTGGTCGCGGCGCGGAAGTCGTCGACCGGACAGGCGCCGCCAAACTGCCACCACCTGCTGTCCTCGCTGCCCGACTGCAGGACGCAGCGGCGATCGGGCGCCAGGCTGAGCCAGACCACGGCGCGGAAGTCGTCCAGGGCGGTGCCGGCGAAGTCGTCATGACCGATCAGACCGCTTGAGGCGGCGGTGGTGTCGACGGTGTCGAGGCCGTCCGTCACCAGAATGCGGTTAGCGTCCCCGACCCGGCGCATGCCGTTTATCTGGGCCGAGAACATCAGGGCCTTGTCGCGCTTCGAGGCATAGAGGGTAAAGCGTCCGCCGACCTGACGGGCGCGCGGCCAGGCCTCTTCAAAGTCATCGACGCCGACGTCCGGCGCGGCCATGACGATCTCGTCGAAGGGAACCGGGGCGCCGGGCGGCGGCGGAGTGATGCGCTGAAGGGCGTTGAGCAGCGGCCGGTTGCCCATGGAGTGGGCGATAACGATGATCCGCTCCGCGCCGGTGAGCGCCGCCACATCGGTCAAGAAGTCGGCAAGGGCGCGGGCCTCGAGGTCGCTGTCGGCCTCTCTGCCGTCATCGCCGTAGCCGAACAGATCGCCCCGTGAGGGCCAGCTGTAGAGGATGGCGGCGCCGTCGAACTTCAGGTCCGCCGCCAGCTGGGCGGTGCGCAGAGCGCCGCCTTCAAAGCTGGAGTTGAAGCCGTGGATGAAGACGAAAGCCTCCTTCTCGCGGGAGGCGCCGACCACCTGTCCCACGGCGCTGAAGAAGCCATCCTTGCTGTTGATGGGGGCGATGCCGGTAAGGATGAAGTGCTTTTCCGGGTCCGGGCGGAACTCCAGGGCGAAGATCGACGGCGTCGGGATCTCGCCGACCTGACGTCGGGTGGGAACGCTGATCGTGGCCTTGCCGTAGGACATCGACCCGCGCTTGCCGCTGAAGTAGCGGGCCGGCTCCTTTGACCCCGTCCGCCGGCGGTCGGTGGCGTAGAAGATATCGACCAGCTGGTAGGGCGCTTCAGGCTCGGCCGAGGGCTGGGGGACCGGCTCTGGCGGCGGCGCCGTAACCGGCGGTGGCGGAGCGGAGGGCGCCGCCGCCAGAGC
>Ga0209066_10002846_pt1 | contig 20409 bp, 14 predicted proteins | sample All_14_2_FD_187198 | JGI IMG/M metagenome (GOLD analysis project Ga0209066, IMG submission 187198) | Freshwater microbial communities in response to fracking from Pennsylvania, USA - Allegheny Zone_MetaG_DW_15 (SPAdes) (version 2) ... | reverse complement strand
CGATCAGGGTGTCGTCGCCGCCCTCGCCGATCAGCAGGTCGTCGCCGCCCAGGCCGGTCAGGACGTTGTTGTTGTGGTCGCCGTCCAGGGTGTCGGAAATCTGCGAGCCGGTGACATTCTCGATGCCAATCAGCTGGTCGACGCCCGCGTCGCCCTGGCTGTGGTTGGAGGGACGGAGCAGATAGACGCCCACGCCAACGCCATTCACGACGTTCAGATCCTCATAGGAGACGGTGTCGACGCCGGCCCCGCCGGTGACGGTGTCGTTGCCGGTTCCGGGGAGCAGCAGGTCGTCGCCTTCGCCGCCATCGAGACTGTCGTTGCCCGCGCCGCCGGTCAGGGTGTCATCGCCGCCTTCCCCCGTGAGGGTGTCGTCGCCGTCGAGGCCGCTGATGTTGTCGCTTTCGGGCGTGCCCGGCAGGATGTTCGCGTTCTCGTCACCAACGATATCGGCCATGGTCTTCCCCCAAGCAAAAAACTGATCGCCCGGGCCACCCTTGGGGCCGGCGCGAAAAAGCGGCTCCGACATGATATTCGGAGCCTGATCAGTTCAAAGCTTGAGCCCCAGTTTCAGGGGACGCGCCACAGCGCCGTTTGTGCGGAAAGTTACAGTTCGCCCAATTTGGGGAGACACGGGTCTAAACCTGCACAATTTCAATCCGTGCAACATTCCAGACTCATCAATGCGCGACAATTTGTCGCACACGTTATCCTTAATAGACAATAGGTTACACGGATTCAGCGACGATTGCCGCGCGCCCTAGAAACCATAAAGGGCGGCAAAGTCCGGGTCGCGGACGGCGATCTGTCTGGCGCAGTCGACCATCACCTTGGCCTGTTTCCAGGTGGCGTCGTCCTGCATCTTGCCATCGAGCATCACCACGCCTGTGCCGTCCGGCATGGCCTCGAGAATCCGCACGGCGAACTTCACCTCGTCAGGGTCGGGGCTGAAGACCCGCTTGGCGATATCGATCTGGCTGGGGTGCAGGCTCCAGGCGCCGGCGCAGCCGAGGAGGAAGGCGTTGCGGAACTGCTGTTCGCAGGCTTCCGGATCGTCGATGGCGCCGAAGGGACCATAGAAGGCCTTGACGCCATAGGCGGCGCAGGCGTCGACCATCTTGGCGAAGGTGTAGTGCCAGATGTCCTGCTGGGCGGCGATACGGGCGGCGCCGTCATCGCGGGGGTCCTCGATGACCTTGTAGAAGGGGTGGCCGCCGCCGACGCGGGTCGTCTTCATGCCGCGGCTGGCGGCGAGATCGGCCGGTCCCAGGCTGATGCCATGCATGCGCGGGCTGGCGGCGCAGATCGCCTCGACGTTATTGACGCCCTCGGCCGTCTCGAGAATGGCGTGCAGCAGGATCGGCTTCTTCAGGCCATGACGCGCTTCAAGAACCGCCAGGAACTGGTCCATATAGTGGATGTCCCAGGGCCCCTCGACCTTCGGGATCATCATCACGTCGAGCCGGTCGCCGACGCCCTCGACGATGCGGGTCACGTCATCGAAATGCCAGGGGCTGTTAAGGCAGTTGATCCGCGTCCAAAGGCCAACGCCGAGGGCGGCGAAGTCGGTGGCGTTGGCCATCTCGACAAAGCCCTCGCGGGCCGCATCCTTGGCGTCGGCGGGGATGGCGTCCTCAAGATTGCCGAGGATGACGTCGGCCTTCCTCGCCATTTCCGGAACCTTGGCCCGCACCTTGTCCAGATGCGGCGGGACGAAGTGGATCATCCGCTCGACCTGCACCGGCAATTCCCGGGGCGGCGTCGGGGCGCCGATTGACAGCGGCTTGAAGAATCCCCGCGGCGTTTTCATGTCCAGCTCCCTGTTTCGCAGATGCGAACAACTGTTTGGTACCGGCGCCGCAGCGCGTCAACCATCCTTGCGCCCCAATGGATGCTTGCTCTGCACCACCTCCCGCAGCCGATCGCCGGCGACATGGGTGTAGATCTGGGTGGTGGCGATATCGGAATGACCCAGCAGGGTCTGGACGACCCTCAGGTCCGCGCCGCCTTCCAGCAGATGGGTGGCGAAGGCGTGGCGCAGGACGTGCGGGCTGACCCGCGCGGCGTCGATGCCGGCGACGACGGCGGCTTCTTCCAGCAGTTGGCTGAACCGCCGCGGGGTCAGGCGGCCGGCCTTGCCGCGCGATGGAAACAGCCAGGGACTGTCTTTCACGCCCTTGGGCAGGAAGGCCGTCCGCACCTCAAGCCAGGCTTTCACCGCCGTTCGCGCGGCGGGGTTCAGGGGGGCGAGGCGTTCCTTGCCGCCCTTGCCCTTGATGATCAGATAGGCCGGATCCCGGGCCAGGGCGGCGAGGGTCAGGCTGGTCAGTTCCGAAACCCGCAGGCCGGAGGCGTAGGTCAGTTCGATCAGGCAGGCGAGACGGCGGCCCTGCCCCCCATCGCGGGCGGTCGCGGCGGCGATCAGGCGATCGACCTCGTCGCGGCTGAGCACCTTGGGCAGCGGCCTGCCGGTCTTCGGCGCCTCGACCCGGCGGGACGGATCGTCGGTCCGCCAGCCCTCGCCCAGCACAAATCGGTAGAACTGCCGGACCGCGGCCCGGCGTCGCGCGGCGGTCGAGGCGGCGAGGCCGCGGTCAGACAGGTCCACGAACCAGGCCTCGATGTCCTCGGCCGCCGCTGATTCAAAGGTCAGGCTTCTTGCCTTCAGAAAAGCGGCGGCGTCCTCGAGGTCCTTACCGTAGGCGGTCAGGGTATTGCGGGCCGCCCCGCGCTCGGCGGCCATCATCTCCAGGAAGGCCTCGGCCCAGCCCTGGCTCATCTGGCGGAGAGCGCCATCAGGCCTTCGACGGCCAGGGCGCGGGCGTCCTCTTCCAGTCCGGCCCGGCGCAGCGCCCGGATGAAGGCGGCGCGGTCGGCGGGCGTCGGGCCAGACGCGCCGGCCTCGGTCAGCAGCGACAGGACCAGCAGGGCGGTTTCCCCCTTGAGGCCCGCCTCGGCGGCGAGGTCCAGCGACATCCGCTGGGCCGGAGTGATGGCGGATTTGCCGACGTCCATCCGGGAGAAGGCGTTGCGGGCCTCGCCGTCCATCGGCGCCCCCAGCGCCGACAGATAGAGCGCGGCGGGAACGGCGGGAGAGCGGGCGCCGCCGTTGACGGCCCGGACCATCAGGGCGTCCTGAACCGAGGCCGGCGCCTGTCCGGAGGCGGCGGCGATCAGGGCGTCGAGCAAATCCAGATCGAGCGCCTGAAGGCCGGAGGTTTCGCCCAGCACCAGCGCCTGACGGATGATCACAGCCTGATCCAGATCGCCGGCCTGGACGAACAGACGAGCGGCCTTCAGCGGATCGGTGGCCAGCAATTCAGGCGACGGGACCTCAGGGTCCTGACCCGATTTTGCCGGGGGCGGCGGCAGACCAAGACGGCGGGACAAGGCGACCTGAAGACCGCTGTCATAGGCGCCCTCTCCCGGATCGCCGCCGACCATCAGGGCTGTCATCAGGCGGGTGACCGTGCGATCGGTGGACGTCTCATTGGCCAGGGTCAGGCTGAGCCGGGCCGCATCAGGCTCACCGGCCTCGATCTGGCAAAAGGCGCGCAACTGGAGCCAGTAGCGGTCGCCGCGCCCCTCGGTCAGGGCGTTGCCGATGGCGCAGGCCCGGGCGTCGTCGCCGGTCAGCAGGGCCGTCTCCGCCGCGACCCCGGCCAGGGCCTGGTTGGCGGCAAGACCGGGAATACGCTCAACCGAAGCATTGGCGGCGGCGGGATCGCCCAGCAGCAGAAGGGCCTGACCACGGGCCGCCGCAAGGGCCAGATCATCCCCCGCACCCTCCGGCGCATTGGCCCCGGTCGACAGCACCCGCAGGGCCAGCCGCCGACCGGCTGGCGTCAGGGGTTTCTGGCCGATCAGAGGGATGATCCGCCGCGCCATGTCGGCCGAGGTTCCGCGCCACAGGTCAGGGCCGATGCCGTTGTCCCGCGCCCCGCCCGAGAAATTGTCCGGGGGCGCCAGGGTGGTCATCTCGACCTCCTGGGCGGCGACGGGAAGGGCGATGAGGCAGGCGCACAGCGACAGGAGCGTTAGTTTTCTCATAGGCCCACCCTAGCATTACTTAAGCCCGTTCGTCCCCGACATGCCTTGGCGTGGCGGTCCGCCGTCGTGTAAGCGCTGAAGCCATCATGAGCCCTGACCCCCGCCTCAGAACCCAAACCATCGCCCTGGTCGGGCTGATGGGCGTGGGCAAGTCGAGCGTCGGGCGCAGGCTGGCGGCGGCCCTGGACCTGCCGTTCCGCGACGCCGACACCGAAGTCGAGACCGCCGCGGGGCGGACCATCGCCGAGATTTTCGAGGCCTTCGGCGAAGAGGGCTTTCGCGACGGCGAACGCCGGGTGATCGCCAGGCTGCTGGATGAGGGGCCGATGGTGCTGGCCACGGGCGGCGGCGCCTTCATGAACGAACAGACCCGCGCCCTGATCGAGGAAAAAGCCCTGTCGGTCTGGCTCAGCGCCGACATCGAAATTCTCGCCCGACGCATCGGCCGCAAGGACACCCGCCCGCTGGTGCGCGGCAAGGACCCTCTGGCGGTTCTGACCGATCTGGCCAGGGTGCGGTATCCGATCTACGGACTGGCGGATATCAAGGTCGAGCTCGGGGAGACGCCGCATCAGGAGTCGGTGACCCGGATCATCTCGGCCCTTGAGGCGCGACTGAAAGACGGGGGACCGGCGATGAAGACAATCAGGACCCGGACCGTTGAGGTCGCCCTGGCCGGCCGTGACTATCCGGTGGTGATCGGATCCGGCCTGCTCGACGCGGCCGGTGAGAGGATCTCGCCGCTGCTGCGCCGGGGCCGGACGGCCATCGTCGCCGACGCCACGGTCGCGGAGGTGCACGGCCAGAGGCTCCTTGCCTCCCTGACCGCCGCCGGGGTCAAGGCCAGCCTGCTGACCATCCCGCCGGGAGAGGCCAGCAAGAGTTTCGAGGGTCTGGCCGATCTGTCGGACCGCCTGCTGGCGCTGGAGCTGGATCGCGGCGACATGATCATCGCCTTCGGCGGCGGCGTCGTCGGCGACCTCGCGGGCTTTGCCGCCAGCATCTACAAGCGCGGCATCGACTTCATCCAGATTCCGACCACCCTGCTGGCCCAGGTCGACAGCAGTGTCGGGGGCAAGACGGCGATCGATACGCCGCGTGGCAAGAACCTGATCGGCGCTTTCCATCAGCCGCGGCTGGTGCTGGCCGATCTGGAGGTGCTGTCCACCCTGCCGGGCCGCGAAATGGCCTGCGGCATGGCCGAAGTCATCAAATACGCCCTGCTCGGCGACGCCGGTTTCGCCGACTGGCTGGACGCCAACATCGCCGCCGTGATGGCGCGTGACCCCGCGCCGCTGGCCGAGGCCGTGCGCCGCTGCGTCGCCATGAAGGCCGAGATCGTCGCCGAGGACGAGAAGGAGGCCGGACGCCGCGCCCTGCTCAATCTCGGCCACACCTTCGGCCATGCGCTGGAGGCGGAGAACGGCTACGGCGAGGCCCTGAAGCACGGCGAGGCCGTGGCGGCGGGTTGCGCCCTGGCCTTCCGCTTCGCCGCCTCGATCGGCATGTGTCCGGCGGCAGACGCTGACCGGACCGGCGCCCTGATGGCGCTGGCGGGCCTGCCGACCAGACTGGAACAGGTCGCCGGCCATCCCTTCCAGGCGGCGGCCCTGGTCGGTCACATGGCCCAGGACAAGAAGGCCGAGGGGGGGGAAATCACCCTGGTGCTGCCCCGGACTCTTGGCGACTGCCATGTCGTCAGGGCCGTCGATCCGGCCGTCCTGTCGGCGTTTCTGATCAGCGAAGGCGCGTTGGGCTGAAAAAAGCCTGATCCGCCCGGGAACCATTTGCAGCGCCGACTCGTTACCCGACGGTAGATGGGGAAAACCGCCCTCGCGGCCCCTTCGTCTTGCGTGCGGTTCCAGGGGGAAATTTATGACGCCGGTTGAGAATCTCGGAGGTCTCAGGGTTCTCGTCGTCGAGGACGAGATGCTGGTCTCCATGCTTGTCGAAGACATGCTGACCGACTTTGGTTGCAGCATTGTCGGACCGGCGCCCGATCTCGACCAGGCCCTTCAGCTGGCTGAATCCTCCGACATCGATGCGGCCATTCTCGACGTCAACGTCGGGGGCCGACAGATCTTTCCGGTGGCGGACATCCTTCGCGGTCGCGGCGTGCCGTATGTTTTCGCCAGCGGCTATGGCGAAGCCGGTCTGGTCGATCCGCACAAGGGATCGCCGGTGCTGCAGAAACCCTTCCGCCAGGGCGACCTCGAGCGCATTCTTGTTTCGCTGGCGAAAGCGCGGAGCGGCGTCAAATCGGCCTGAGTCGCGGCGCTCAGGCCTCGCCGGGCGCCATCGCCTTGACCGACAGGGCGTGGACCGGCCCGGCCAGTTCTTCCGACAATACCCCATGCACCTGCCGCTGACGGGCGACGCGCGTCTTGCCGGCGAAGGCGTCGCTTTCGATCAGCACATTGAAATGGCTCTCTCCGCCTTCCCGGTGACCGGCGTGACCCTGGTGCCGATCGCTGTCGTCAACCACCTCAAGACGGGTCGGCGAGAACGCCGAAGTGAGCTTTTCACGTATCGTTTTTGAAATGGGTCGGGATTCGGTCATGTTCAATTCTGGAAATGGCCACGCTGGCAGCCCATACTTCGGGGGATGAGTGGTGATTTTCAATACCGACCGAGATTTGTGGACATCCGGGTCCGCCCGCCCAAGGCCGGCGAGGCCGAAGCGGAGAAGGACGTCCATGCCCTGAAGCCGGGGGAAAAGCCCTGTGACTTCGCCGGTTGCCGCGCCGCGGCCACCGCCCGGGCGCCCAAATCCCGCGAACGGATGCACGAGCACTACTGGTTCTGTCAGCCCCATGCGGCCGAGTACAACAAGCAGTGGAACTTCTTTTCCGGGATGAGCGACGCGCAGGTCGCCGCCGCCCAGGAAGCCCGCCTGACCGGCGAACGTCCGACCTGGAGCTTCAAGGCCTCCAACCGCAGCCGCGAATCCGCGGCCGCCTCGAAGAACCCGCAGAACTGGGGCGACAGCTTCAGCCTGTTCGGCTTCTCGAAGAGCGACGTCCTCCACTCCGCCGCCCGGGCCGATGGACGGCATCTGGGCAAGATGGAGCGCGGCGCCCTGGCCGACCTCGACCTGCCGGAAACGGCGGACGCGGCACAGATCAAGTCGCGCTACCACGCCCTGCTGAAGCAGTGTCACCCCGACAGCAACGGCGGCGACCGTTCGGCCGAGCACAAGCTGGGCCGGGTCATCCAGGCCTGGAAGACGCTGAAGAAAGCCAAGCTGGCCTGACAGCCTTCAGGTCTCGTGCGGGACCTCGGGGTTTTCCTGACCCAGTCGCCAGGGGCGTTCCAGCGCCCAGACGGCGAGATAGCAGATCATCGCCCAGGCGGCGCCGACACACCAGCCGGCCAGAACATCGCTGGGCCAGTGGACGCCGAGATAAACCCGGCTGACCCCGACCAGCAGCGCAAACATCACTCCGGCGGACAGGGCGAAGACCTTGATCCGCCGCAGATCGGCAAAGCGCGCCGCCAGCGCGCCGAGGGTCAGGTAGACCACCGCCGAGAGCATGGCGTGGCCGCTGGGAAAGCTGGCGTTGACCGCCTCGACCAGCCGCAGGCTTTCATCGGGCCGGGCGCGACCGAAAACCAGCTTCAGCCCCTGACTGATCATCACTCCGCCGCCGCTGGCCACAACCAGCACCAGCGCCTCGCGCCATCGCTTCAGGCTGAGAAACAGCGTCGCCATCAGGATCACCACCAGGGCCAGCACCGCCACCGAGCCCAGGGCGGTGAAATCCATCAGGGCGGTGCGCAGCCAGAGCGGCCCGACCGTGCGGGTCGGATCGTCGGTCATCCGCAGCATCAGCAGCAGGGCGCGGTCCAGGGCGTGGGTCTCCCCTTCGGCAACCTCCTCGGCGATGCCGACAAAGGCCCACAATCCCGTCACCGCGACCAGCGCGGCGGCAATGGCCATGGTCTGGCGCCGGGCCAGCCCTGAAAGCCGGCTCCAGCCGTCGGCAATATTCAAACCCATCTGATCCTTTTTCCGCCACGGCGCGCCGCGCCGCCGAGAGCCCTGAGCAGGGTCAACCGGCTCTGACGAACAAGGTTCCCCGACGACAGGACCATTTCTGCATCGAACAGATGTTTGCCGAACGGCCAGACTGCGCTATCGAACCCATGACATGGCTGACCTCACCGACACCCTCCCCGACCCCCTGCTGAGCCTGGTTCCGGACAAGCAGGTTTCGATCCGTGACGTTTTTGGCGTCGACAGCGACATGAAGGTGCCCGCCTTCAGTCACCGGGACAGTCACGTCCCGGAGATTGACGAGGCCTACCGCTTCGATCCCCAGACCACCCTGGCCGTGGCCGCGGGCTTTGCCTTCGACCGCCGGGTGATGGTTCAGGGCTATCACGGCACCGGCAAGTCGACCCACATCGAGCAGATCGCCGCGCGGCTGAACTGGCCGCTGGTGCGGGTCAACCTCGACAGCCACGTCAGCCGCATCGACCTGGTCGGCAAGGACGCCATTGTCCTGAAAGACGGCAAGCAGATCACCGAATTCCGCGAAGGCATCCTGCCCTGGTGCCTGCAGCGCCCGATGGCCCTGGTGTTCGACGAATACGACGCCGGCCGTCCGGACGTGATGTTCGTCATCCAGCGGGTGCTGGAAGCCGGCGGCAAGCTGACCCTGCTCGACCAGAACAAGGTGATCCGCGCCAACCCCTATTTCCGTCTGTTCTCCACGACCAACACCATCGGTCTGGGCGACACCACGGGCCTGTATCACGGCACCCAGCAGATCAATCAGGGCCAGATGGACCGCTGGTCGATCGTCACCACGCTGAACTACCTCGACCATGACGTCGAGGCCGAGATCGTGCTGAGCAAGAACCCCGGCTACGCGACCACCGAGGGTCGCCGCACCCTGGCCGCCATGGTCCGCGTGGCCGACATGACCCGCAACGCCTTCATGAACGGCGACATCTCCACCGTCATGAGCCCCCGCACGGTCATCACCTGGGCCCAGAACGCCGACATCTTTAGCGGCGACATCGGCCTGGCCTTCCGGATGACCTTCCTGAACAAATGCGACGAACTGGAACGCCCGACCGTGGCGGAGTTCTACCAGCGGGCGTTCGGGGAAGACCTGCCGGAGAGCGCGGCGCGGGTGAAGGTGGCTTAGGGCTCGACGAAATCCCTGATCGGGTGACGGTCAGCACGACAGAATAGCAACGTCCATGGCGTCCGGTACGTCCGAGGCGGTGAAGCTGCCGTGAGTGTTCCTTCTCCCCTCGCGGGAGAAACGCACTCGGCGGAGCCGACGGATGAGGGGGCGCAGCGGCTTCTACCGCGCACGTAGCAACCACCTCATTGCAGCTTGAAGACCCGTCGACCCCTCATCCGGCGCTTCGCGCCACCTTCTCCCACAGGGGGAGAAGGGACCTGTCACAGCTGCATTCATGCGATCGGGAGCCCCCCGGGGATCACACTCTCCAAAAACCGTCCCCCTAGTTCCGGAACAGCTGCAGAATCAGGTTCGGCTGTTGGTTGGCGATGCCCAGGACCTGGATGGCCAGCTGCTGCTTGACCTGCAGGGCCTGAAGGCGGGCGGACTCGCGGGCGAGGTCGGCGTCGACGAGGCGGCCGATGGAGGTCTGCAGGGTGTCCTGAAGCTTGCCGATGAAGGTCTCGTGGGTCTGCAGGGCCTTCGATCCCGTCCCCAGCTTGGCCAGGGCGCCGTTGACGCCGCTCAGGGCCGTATCGAGGTTGGCGAGGTCGGCGGCGGTCACCGTCGTCAGATCGGCCAGGGTTCCGCTGATCAGGCCGCCGCTGGTGGAGAGGTCGACATGGTCGACGTTGATGCTGTCGCTGCCGTCGGCGTTGGCCAGGGCGCGGACATTACCCGTGCTTCCCGACGAGATCAGGCTGACGCCGTTGAAGCTGGCGTTGGAGGCGATGCGGTCGATCTGGGCGCGCAGGGCGACATAGTCGGAACTGATGGCGGCGCGGTCGGAGGCGTTCAGGGAGGCGTCCGATGCCGCGAGCATCTTCTCCTTCATCTGGGTCAGCAGGTCGCTGATCTGCTCGCCGCCGCTTAGGGCGACATCGACGATCGACTGGCCACGCTGGAGGGAGCCGGTGACGGCGTCGAGCGCCTTGACCTGTGAGCGCTGGCCCTGGGCCATGGCCCAGACGGCGGGGTTGTCCCGGACTGACGAGACCTTGAAGCCGGTGCTGATCCGGCGTTGAACCTCGAACAGCTCGGTATTGACCGCGTTCAGGCTCTGGAGCGCGATCATCGCGCCGTAGTTGGTATTGATGCTGAGCATCAGGGCAGCCCGTTCTGGAATCCACCCGCAGATGGAGGGGCGTTTTGCCCTGTCCCCAAAATGGGGCCTGGCGGTTAGCGAAGCGTTAGCATTCGAACGTCTTTCGGTTGAGCGCGCCGCCCTACTCCGCGAACGGCCAGAAGATCGAGATCAACAGCGGCGCCACCAGCAGGATGATCAACGACAGGGGCGCGCCAAGCCGGGCGTAGTCGCCGAAGCGGTAGCCGCCGGGGCCCATGACCAGGGTGTTGCACTGGTGGCCGACGGGGGTGAGGAAGTCGCACCCCGCCCCCACCGCCACGGCCATCAGGAACGGGTCGGCGCTAAGGCCAAGCTGCTTGGCCAGGCCCATGCCGATGGGGGCGACGATCAGCACCGTGGCGGCGTTGTTGAGGAAGGGCGTGGCGACCATCGCCACCAGCATCATCGCCGTCAGGGTCAGCAGCGGCGGCATGCCGTGGAAGGCGCCGGAGAGGGCCTGGGCGATCAGGTCCGAGCCGCCGGTGGTCTGGATGGCGCCGCTGACCGGGATCAGGCAGGCGACGAGGATCAGCAGGGGCGCGTCGAGAGCCGCATAGGCCTCGCGCATCTTCAGCGCCCCGACCGCCACCACCAGCACCGCAGCGCCGAAGAAGGCCCCGGCCACCGGGGCGATGCCGGACGCCACCAGGGCCATGGCCCCGATCAGGATCACCGCCGGGGCCACGGCGTGTCGGATACCGCCCAGACGCACTTCCCGCTCGGCCAGCGGCAGCAGCCCCAGGGCCTGCAAGGCGCCGGGCAGGGTGCGCTCGCCCCCCTGCAGCACCAGCATGTCGCCGGCCTTCAGCTTGATGGCCGACAGCCGGCCCTTCAGGCGCGAGCCGGCTCGGCTGACGCCCAGCAGGTTGACGCCATAGCTTTCGTGGAGGGCCATGCCGCGGGCGCTCTGGCCGACCAGATCGCTCTCCGGGCGGATCACCACCTCCAGCACCCGCACCTCGTCCGTCGGCTCGCTGAGGGCGACGGGACGATCGGCAAGGCTGAGCTTCAGTCCGGCCCGGACAATCAGCTCATTGAGTTCCTGCTCTTCGCCTTCAAGCAGCAGGATGTCGCCTGCCATGATCTTGCGATTGGCATGGGGCGCGGCGATGCGCTTGCGTCCCCGCTGGATCGAGATAACCCGGGTCGTGCCGTCCCCGAAGGCATGGATGTCGGCGACCCGGTCGCTGCGGAAGGTCCAGCCTTCGGGCGCCTCGACCTCGGTCAGATAGGCGTTGGCGGCGAGGGCGGCGTCGACGTCGATGGCGGCGGCCCGGTCCTTGGGCAACAGGCGGTAGGCGAAGGTCACATAGACGATGGCGATGATCGTCAGCAGTCCGCCGACGGGCATGTAGTCGAACATGCTGAACGGCGTGCCGGTGGCCTGACCGCGAACCTCGGCGACAATGATATTGGGCGAGGTGCCGACCAGCACCGCCAGCCCGCCGACCAGGGAGGCGAAACTCATCGGCATCAGCACCCGCGAGGCCGGCACGCCGGTGCGGCGGGTGATCTGCAGGGCCGAGGGCATCATCAAGGCCAGGGCGCCGACGTTCTTGCTGAGCATCGACAGCAGGGCGGTGACTGTGGCGTAGACGGGAACCTGACTGACCTCGCTCTTCAGCCTGGGGATCAGCGGGGCCATCAGGGTGTCGACCAGCCCGGACCGGGCGACGGCCGCGCTCAGCACAAGGGCGCTGCCGATGATGATGACGATGTCGTTGGCGAAGCCATCGAAGGCCGACTTGATCGGCACCACGCCGATGGCGATGCCCGCGCCCAGGGCGACGACGGCGACGAGGTCATACCGCCACCGCCCCCAGATGAAGGCGACGACGGTCAGACCGACAAGACCAAAGGCCAACGCCTGCTGAAGCGTCATGCGGCGGCGGCGGTCGTTTTGCGGATGGTCATGATGAGCCCCTGTCGAGGCTCAAACGCAGCATCCTGGCCTTGGTTCAACCTCGCCGCGCGCGTCCACGATTATTCGACGAGGGGCGCTCCGGGGGCGGTGTCTTGCGGGGCGTCAGCCGCCCGGTTGGACGGCGCGCCGCGAAGGGTCATCTTGTACTCCCGCCAGGGCGGACTGCCGCCCTTGAGGATCCAGCGCAGGAAGCCGAACCCGTCCTCGACGATGGTGAACATCACCGGCACGAACAGCAGGCTGAGCAGGGTCGAGGTGATCAGGCCGCCGATCACGGCGATGGCCATCGGCTGACGGAACTCGACGTCCTCGCCCCAGCCCATGGCCACCGGCAGCATGCCGGCGCCCATGGCCACGGTGGTCATGATGATCGGCCGGGCCCGCTTGTGGGCGGCGTCCATCATCGCCTCATAGCGGGTCATGCCGCCGTTGCGGGCCTCGATCCCGTATTCGACCAGCAGGATGGAGTTCTTGGCGGCGATGCCCATCAGCATCAACAGACCGATCAGGGCCGGCATGGAGAGGTTGGTGCCGGTCAGCAGCAGCAGACCAAACGCCCCGCCCAGGGCCAGCGGCAGAGCCATCTGGATGGTGATCGGGTGGATGAAGCTTTTGAACAGAAGGACCAGCACCGCGTACATCAGGGCCACGCCGGTGATGAAGGCGGTGGCGAAACCAACGCCCAGCTCGGCGAAGGCCTCGACGTCGCCGGAGGGCTGGATCGAGACGCCGGGCGGCAGGTTCTTCAGGCTCGGCAGGTTCTTCACCGCCTTGTCGGCGTCGCCCAGGGCCACGCCGTTGAGTTCGGCGTTGATGGTGGCGTTACGGCTGCGGTCGAGGCGGTTGATCTGGCTGGGGCCGGCGCCGAAGGTCAGGTCGGCCACCGACGACAGCGGCACGGCGGCGCCCGAGGCGGTCGGCACCCGCAGGTTCTCCAGCACCGACATGTCCTCGCGGGCGTCCTCGGTCAGGCGAATGCGGATCGGGATCTGGCGATCGCCGACATTGAACTTGGGCAACAGCTGATCGATGTCGCCAAGGGTGGCGACCCGGACCGTCTGGCTGATGTCATTGGCTGAAACGCCCATCCGCGCGGCGATGTCGGCCTTGGGCGTGACGAGGATTTCCGGGCGGGCGATGTCGGCGGTGTTGACCACATTGGTCAGGCCGTTGAGGCCGCGCATCTCGGTCTCCACCTGACGGGCGGCGCGCAACAGGGCCGGGCCGTCATCACTGGTCAGGGTGACGTTGTACAGCGGCGCCGAGCCGTCGACGCCAAAGCGGATCCGCGCCCCGGGAATGTCGGAGAGGGACCTGGCGATGTCCTTCTCGAATTCCTGCTGGCTCAGCTTGCGCTCGGACTTGTCGACCAGGTTGGCGGTGATGGAGGCGCGGCGGACATCGCTGAGGGCCGAGCCGGAACCGCCGGGGCCGGTGGCCGCCAGACCGGCGCCGACGCCGCCGTAGACGCTCTTCACCTCGGGACGCTTGAGCAGGACCGCGGTCATCCGCTGGACCACCGCGTCGGTGTCTTCAAGGGTGGCGCCCGGCGGCAGCTCGACCGACATGGCGCTGTAGCCCTGGTCTCCCGCCGGAATGAACTCGGCCGGCACCTTGCTGGCGACGAAACCGGAGGCGAACAGGAACACCGTGCCCATGATGAAGGACAGGACCCGGTGGCGCATGCCCCAGTCCAGGGCGCGCAGATAGGGCGCCATCCAGAAGGGGTCCTTGTGCTCGTTGTTCGCCTTCCCCGACTTGAGCAGATAGGCGCTCATCAGAGGCGTCAGCATCCGGGCGACGACAAGGGAGAACAGCACCGAGACGCAGGCGGCGAGGGCGAAGCTCTTGAAGAACTGCCCGACGACGCCCGGCATGAAGCCAACCGGGGCGAACACGGCGACGATGGTGGCGGTGGTGGCGACCACGGCCAGTCCGATCTCGTCGGCCGCCTCCATCGCCGCCTGATACGGTTTCAGCCCGTACTGCTGCATATGGCGGACGATATTCTCGATCTCGACGATGGCGTCGTCGACAAGAATGCCGATGGTCAGGCTGAGGGCCAGCAGGGTGACGACGTTGAAGCTCTGGTCCAGGGGCGCGAGGATGGCGAATGTGGGGATCAGGCTGAGCGGCATGGCGACAGCGGTGATCAGCGTCGCCCGCCAGTCGCGCAGGAACAGGAAGACCACCGCGACCGCCAGCAAGGCGCCGAGCAGCAGCGCCTCGACGGAGGCGAAATAGCTGGCCTCGACATACTGCACCGTCGAGGTGACTTCCTCGATCTTCAGGTCCTTGCGTTCTTCATCAAGCTTTTCGACAGCGATGCGCACCGCCTTGCCGGCCTTGACCTCGCTGCCGTCGCGGGTGCGCAGCATCGAGAAGGAGACGACTTCCTCGCCATTGAACCGGGCGCGGATTCGCGGCTCGGTCCAGCTGTCGACCACCTCGCCCAGATCGCCCAGCCGCACGCTGCGGCCGGCGCCAAGAGTGATGCGCTTGTCGGCCAGTTGTTGGACAGTGTCGGCGCCGCCAAGGGTGCGGATCGCCCGCTCCTCGCCGCCGACCGTGGCGCGGCCGCCGGGCAGGTCGGCGTTGATGGTGCGCAGCACCTGACTGACCTGGGCGGCGGTGACGCCCTGGGCGGCCAGTTTGCGTGGGTCGAGCTGCACGCGGATCTCGCGCGAGACCCCGCCCTCACGGGTCACCTGGGCGATGCCGGGGATGGCCAGCAAGCGCTTGGAGACGTCGTTGTCGACGAACCAGCTCAGTTCCTCGGGATTGAGGCTGCCGGAGCGGACCACATAGGTGATCAGCGGCTGACCGGAGATGTCGATGCGCTGGACGATCGGTTCGGGAATATCCTGCGGCAGGTCCGAGCGGATCGAGGCGACGGCGTTGCGGACGTCGTTGGTCGCCCGCTCCAGATCGGTGCCGATCTCGAACTGCACGGAGGTGTTGGACACTCCGTCGCCGACGGTGGACGAGACGTGCCGCACCCCCTGCAGCCCGGTCAGGGCGTCCTCGATGACCCGGGTGACCTGGGTTTCCAGCTCGGGCGGGGCCGCCCCGGGCTGGCCGACGGCCACCACCACCAGCGGGAAGTCGATGTCGGGGAAGTTGTTCACCCGCATCTTGGAAAAACCCTGAAGGCCCGCGACCGTCAGGATGATGAACATCAGGATGACCGGGATCGGGTTCTTGATCGACCAGGCTGAGATGTTGCGGAACATCGGATCAGGACTTCGGCTTGGCGACGACGACGCGGACGGTGTCGCCGTCCGACAGGAAGCCGGCGCCGCTGACCACGACGCGCTCGCCTTCGTTGACGCCGCCGGTCAGTTCGACCGAGTCTCCAACGCGTGCGCCGGTGGTCACTTCCCGGAAGTGGGCGACGTTCTGTTTGTCGATGATGTAGACGCCGGCCTTGCTGTTGCGGAACACCACCGACGACTGCGGGGTGACCAGGGCCGGCTGATCGCCGACATCGATGCTGGCGCGGGCGAACATCCCCGGCCGGAAACCGCCGGGCGAGGCCAGGCTGATGCGGGCCAGGCCCACGCGGGTCTGGGTGTTGACCTGAGGGGTCAGCAGGCGAACCACGCCGCGGCTGTCGCCGCCGTCATCGCCGGTCACCGTTGCGGGCATGCCGGGACGGATCAGGCCAAGCTGGGCCTCCGGCACCTCGCCGGCCAGTTCCAGACGGCCATCGCGCACAAGGCGGAACAGCTCGACGCCGGGCGAGACGATCTGGCCCTTGACCACGCTGCGGCTGGTGATGCGCCCGGACACCGGGGCGCGGATATTGGTCTGGTCCAGTTGGGCGGCGGTCTGGCTGCGGCCGGCTTCGGCGGCGGCGAGCCCGGCGGAGGCCGTGCGTTGCTTGGCCAGGGCCTGATCGAGGGCCGCCTGGGAGAGGTAGCCCTTCGCCTTAAGCTCGCGGGACCGGCCCAGGGCGGCTTCGGCTTCGGCCAGGGTGGCTTTGGCGCTGAGCACCTGAGCGTCCGCCTGTTTCAGGGCCGCCTGCAGCAGGCTGTCGTTCAGCTTCACCAGCAGCTGGCCCTGGCGGACGTAGGCGCCTTCGTCGACCAGCACCTGGGCGGCGTTCAGCCCGCCGGTCTCGGCGCCGATGACCACTTCCTGCCAGGCGGTCACCGTACCGGAGACGTCCACCCGACGGGGCAGGGTCTGGGGCGTGGCCAGCGCCACGGTGACGGTCAGGGCGGATTTGGCCTTGGGGGCCTCGTCGGTCTTGCCGCCGCAGGCGGCCAGCGGGGCCGCCGCAAGCAGCGTCAGGGCAAAGAGAACTGTCCGCAGCCGGTGAGGCCGGTCGGTAATTGCGGGCACTTGGAGCTCCCCGGTCATTGCGCAGCTGTAGGGTGGCTATCTAGTCATTCGCGACCATTTCGCAACTGCGAAGGGCCGCGCAGGCCGCCGAAGGACGCTGGTTGTTGCCATGATCCGACAGCAGAACTGTGAATTCGCGTCGGAACAGGTCGAATCTTCCCCGTCCGGGGCCTGATGCCGCGCCGGTGTCTGGTGACGGGGCGCGAATGTGTTAGATGCGCGGCTATGACGACCCCGCCCATCGACAAGATCCGCAACTTCTCCATCGTGGCCCACATCGACCACGGCAAGAGCACCCTCTCCGACCGCCTCATCCAGGAGACGGGCGGCCTCACCGCGCGCGAGATGACCGAACAGGTCCTCGACAACATGGATATCGAGAAAGAGCGCGGGATCACCATCAAGGCCCAGACCGTTCGCCTCGAGTACAAGGCCAAGGACGGGGAGACCTACATCCTCAACCTGATGGACACCCCCGGGCACGTCGACTTCGCCTATGAGGTCAGCCGCTCTCTCGCCGCCTGCGAGGGGTCGATCCTGGTGGTCGACGCCAGTCAGGGCGTCGAGGCCCAGACCCTGGCCAATGTCTATCAGGCCATCGACAACAATCACGAGATCGTCCCGGTCCTCAACAAGATCGACCTGCCCGCCGCCGAGCCGGACCGGGTGCGGGCCCAGATCGAGGACGTCATCGGCCTGGACGCCTCCGACGCGGTGCTGTGCAGCGCCAAGAGCGGCATCGGCATTCCCGATGTGCTGGAGGCCATCGTCACCCGCCTGCCGCCGCCCAAGGGCGACCCTAACGCGCCGCTGAAGGCCCTGCTGGTCGACGCCTGGTACGACGCCTATCTGGGCGTTATCGTTCTGGTGCGCATCTTCGACGGCTCGCTGAAGGCCGGTCAGCGGATCAAGATGATGAACGCCGGCAAGACCCATCTGGTCGACCGGGTCGGCGTCTTCCTGCCCAAGAACACTCCGGTCGAGAGCCTGGGTCCGGGCGAGGTCGGTTTCTTCACCGCCCAGATCAAGGAAGTGGCCGACGCCGCTGTCGGCGACACCATCACCGACGAGAAAAAGCCCACCGCCCAGGCCCTGACGGGGTTCAAGGAAGTGCAGCCGGTGGTCTTCTGCGGCCTGTTCCCGGTCGACGCCGCCGACTTCGAGGACCTGCGGGCCGCCATCGGCCGCCTGCGCCTGAACGACGCCAGCTTCTCCTACGAGATGGAAACCAGCGCCGCCCTCGGCTTCGGCTTCCGCTGCGGCTTCCTCGGGCTGCTGCATCTGGAGATCATCCAGGAGCGTCTGAGCCGCGAGTTCGACCTCGACCTGATCGCGACCGCCCCCAGCGTGGTCTACAAGATCGGCCTGATGCATGACGGCGGCGAGATCGAGCTGCACAACCCGGCCGACCTGCCGGACCCCGTCAAGATCGACACCATCAGCGAGCCGTGGATCAAGGCCACCATCCTGACCCCCGACGAATACCTCGGCGGGGTCATCAAGCTCTGCCAGGACCGCCGCGGGCAACAGCGCGAGCTCAGCTACGTCGGCAGCCGCGCCATGCTGGTCTATGACCTGCCGCTGAACGAGGTGGTCTTCGACTTCTACGACCGGCTGAAATCCATCTCCAAGGGCTATGCCAGCTTCGACTACCAGATCGAGGGCTACCGGATCGGCGATCTGGTGAAGATGCAGATCCTGGTCAACGCCGAGCCGGTCGACGCCCTGTCGATGCTGGTCCACCGCGACCGGGCCGAGCAGCGCGGCCGGGGCATGGTCGAGAAGATGAAGGAGCTGATCCCGCCCCACATGTTCGTCATCCCCATCCAGGCGGCCATCGGCGGCCGGATCATCGCCCGCGAAACGGTCCGCGCCCTGCGCAAGGACGTGACGGCCAAATGCTATGGCGGCGACGCCAGCCGCAAGAAGAAGCTGCTGGAGAAACAGAAGGCCGGCAAAAAGCGCATGCGCCAGTTCGGCAAGGTCGAGATCCCGCAGGAAGCGTTTATCGCGGCGTTGAAGATGGACGATAACTGATCCATCAATCCGCTTCCTTCTCCCCTGAGGGAGAAGGTGGCCCGAAGGGCCGGATGAGGGTTTACGGACGGCGAGGGCTACCCCGAAACCGCGTAAACCCTCACCCGGTCGGCAAGGCCGACCGACCTCTCCCTCAGGGAGAGGTATCCTTGAAGTTACCCCAACAACTTCCGCAGTTCCGCCTTGGCCACCTTCTCCAGCGTCGCCCGCGGGAAGCTGTCGACGAACCGCACCTCATGCGGCTGCTTGAAGCTGGCCAGTTGATCCTTGCAGGCGGCCATGATCGCCGCCTCCAGCCCCTCTGTCCCGCCCGGCGCGATGACAAAGGCCACCGGAACCTCGTCCAGCATCGGATGGCGTTTGGCGACCACGGCCACCTCCCCTACTCCGGCGACGCCGCCGATCACCCGTTCGATCTCGCTGGCCGCGACGTTCTCGCCGCCGACCTTCAGCATGTCCTTGGAGCGGTCGGCGAAGAACATCACCCCGTTGTCGTCCAGCCGCACCCGGTCGCCGGTGATAAACAGGCCATCGGGGCGAAAGGCCGCCGCCGTGGCGGCCGCATCGTCGGCATATTCCAGAAACAGCGACAGTCCGCGAACCCCGCCGACCAGCAGGTCGCCGGTCTCGCCTGGTCCCACCGGCGCGCCGTCCTCGCCAACCACATGGATCTGGTAGGCGGGCGAGGGACGGCCCATCGACATCGGCGCATCCGGCTCGAAGGCCGATCCCACCGTGCCATGGGTCATGGTCTCGGTCATGCCCCACCAGCCGATGGTCTTGACCCCGAACAGGGCGTCGGTCGGCGGATCGCAGATGCCGTTGCCGAAGTGACGATAGCTGTGGCCCTGCGGCACGGGCAGCCGGGCCAGGGCCTTCAGGCAGAAGGGCACCATCGAGGTCCAGGTCGCCCCGTGCTTCAGCGACACCGGCCAGAAGCGGCTGGCCGAGAACTTCGGCTGCAGCACCACCGTCGCCCCGGCCCAGAAGGCGGCGAGGACGCTGTAGACCTGGGCGTTGGTGTGGAACAGCGGCAGATAGACCAGATGCACGTCGGCGGCGGTGAGGGCCTCGTTCTGGGCGCACATCCTGGCGCCCCACAGGGCGTTGGCGTGGGTCCACAGCACCGCCTTGGGCCGGGCGGTGGTGCCGCTGGTGTACTGGATGCCGAAATGCGCCCAGGGATCGTGCGGACGATCAGCCAGCCCGGCCGGATCGGCGTCGATATCAGCAAAGGTCAGCAGCTGGGCATAGCTGTCTTCCGCCGCCTCCGGGAGGGCGCCGCAGTCGGTCTCGGTGACCGCGATCCACGGCAGGTCCGGGGCCGCCGCCTGCATCAGGCCTGCGAACATCGGCTGGGTCACGGCCCCGACCGCGCGGCTGTGGCTGGCGAAGTAGCCTAGCTCGTCGCGGCTGGATTTGGTGTTGGTGGTCACCGGCACGGCCCCGGCATAGGCGCAGCCCAGCCAGGCGATCAGCGATTCGGGACAATTCTCCAGATGCACGATCACCCGCTCGCCCGTCTTCACCCCCAGGGCCTGAAGCCCGGCGGCGAAGCGGCGTACGGCGACGGCGAATTCCGCATAGGACCAGCGCCTGCCCTCGCCCTCGCCCGCCCCTTCAAACGGCTCCCAGACCAGACAGGGATGGTCCCCGCGCAGGGCGGCGCGGCTGTCGATCAGGCTGCGGATGTCCTGGCCTTCAAAGGGGGTCAGTGCGCGGGGACC
>Ga0209066_10002845_pt1 | contig 20413 bp, 21 predicted proteins | sample All_14_2_FD_187198 | JGI IMG/M metagenome (GOLD analysis project Ga0209066, IMG submission 187198) | Freshwater microbial communities in response to fracking from Pennsylvania, USA - Allegheny Zone_MetaG_DW_15 (SPAdes) (version 2) ... | reverse complement strand
GCGTGGTGTCGACCCCGAACTGACGGTGGCGCATATTGAGCGCATCACCCAGCTGATTGTGGACATCTGCGGTACGCCGCAAACCAGCTGCGGCCCCATTGATGACCAGCGCGTGGCGATGCCCCAGCCCGCCGTGGTCACCCTGCGTGTGGCGCGTGCGGCCAAGGTGCTGGGCATGCCGCTCACCCAGGCGCAGTGCGCCCAGGCGCTCACCGGACTGGGCTTGCCGGTGGTGGAGGGCGATGGGGTGCTGTCGGTCACCGCGCCGTCGTACCGTTTTGACATCCAGATTGAAGAAGACCTGATCGAAGAGGTGGCGCGCGTGGTGGGTTACGACAACCTGCCCGCTACACCGCCGCAAGCCCCCATCACTGCCAAGATTCGTCCGGAAGCTCGGCGCGGCGAGTTTGCCGTGCGCCGCGCCGTGGCGGCCCTGGGTTACCAGGAAACCATCAACTTCAGTTTTGTGGACGAGCGCTGGGAACATGAGCTGGCGGGCAACCCGGCGCCTATCAAGCTGCTGAACCCGATTGCCAGCCAAATGAGCGTCATGCGCTCGTCATTGTTGGGCTCCTTGTTACAGGTTTTGAAGTTCAACCAGGATCGCAAGGCGCAACGCGTGCGCGTGTTTGAGCTGGGCCGGGTGTTCCTGCGTGACGATGCGGTCGCCAGTTCCGACACAACGGTCCAAGGCTTCAACCAGCCGATGCGGCTGGCGGGTTTGGCCGTGGGTGCCTGTGATGAGCCTGAGTGGGGCGTGAAAGAGCGCGTGGTTGATTTCTTTGATGTCAAGGGTGATCTGGAGGCCCTGCTGGCCCCAGCCCAGGCGAGTTTTGTGGCGGCTACCCATCCGGCGATGCACCCGGGGCGTTGTGCCAAGGTGGTGGTGCAGGGTGTGGATGTGGGTTTTGTGGGTGAATTGCATCCCAAATGGCGCCAGTCCTATGAGCTGAACCAGGCGCCGATTTTGTTTGAGGTGGACCTGGACGCGGTGCTGGCCCGTGAGGTGCCGCGCTTCAAGACGGTGCCCAAGTTCCAGGCGGTGGAGCGCGACATTGCGGTGCTGGTCGACGAACGTGTCACACACGACGCCTTGATGGCCGCCATCTGGGCTGCCCCGGTGGATGGCGTGCTGCGCGATGCCCTGCTGTTTGACATCTACCGTCCCAAAGCCCCGGCAACGGGTGCGGCACCCGCAGCAGAGAAAAGCATGGCGGTGCGCCTGACGCTCAACACGCGGGATGAGTCGGCTCTAACCGAGGCACAGATCGAGTCTGCCGTGGCGGCCGTGGTGGCCACGCTGGCCGAGAAAATTGGTGCCCGTCAACGCACCTGAGCGGATGCAAAATAGCCCCTTACACAAAAGAGCCCTCATGGACATCACCGTCGAATCGTTAGAGACCCCTGCGTTGACCAAAGCCCAGCTTGCCGAATTGCTTTTCGAGCAAATTGGCCTGAACAAGCGCGAGTCCAAGGACATGATTGACGCCTTCTTTGATCTGGTCTCTCAAAGTCTGGTGGATGGGGATGACGTCAAAATCACCGGTTTTGGCAACTTCCAGATCCGCACCAAGGCCCCCCGACCCGGGCGCAACCCGCGCACTGGCGAGGCGATTCCGATCGAGGCGCGCCGCGTGGTGACCTTCCATGCCAGTCAAAAACTCAAGGAACAAATCCAGGAGCAGGGGTTTTCATCGCCGCGACTGCTGCCCTGAGGCAGCCATCTGCCGTGTGGATGCACAGCCTGCTTTACAGGCACCAGTGACTTAGAGTAATCTGCAAGCTTTTGCAGTTATTTCATTGATTTCAATGGAGAATTCTCTCCCCATCATCCCCGCCAAACGCTACTTCACCATCGGTGAGGTAGGCGATTTGTGTGGCGTCAAGCCGCACGTACTTCGGTATTGGGAGCAAGAATTCACGCAACTGCGCCCGATGAAGCGCCGTGGCAACCGCCGCTACTACCAGCACCATGAGGTGCTGATGATCCGCCGAATCCGCGACTTGCTGTACGACCAGGGCTTCACCATCAGCGGTGCGCGCAACAAAATGCAGGAACTGTTGCAGCACGAGCGCGACAAATCCCGCCATGGCGAAGTGCTGCTGGAAGGGGTCGAAGTCATCGAGGTCAGCAATTCGCAATTTGGAGACTTCGAAGATTCGTCGCTTGCTCCTGAGTTGGCGTCAACGGCGGATGCCTGGCAACAGGTGCGTCGCGAACTCGGTGAAATTCGTGAGCTTCTGGCCGATAATTGGTAAGAAACGCCTGGGCAGACGTTATAATTTATGGCTTCGGTGTGTGGCGCAGCCTGGTAGCGCACTTGCATGGGGTGCAAGGGGTCGAAGGTTCGAATCCTTTCACACCGACCAATACAATCAAGGACTTAGCTTAGAAATGAGCTAAGTCCTTTTTCTTTTTCGCGTTCTATGAGCCCCATTGTCCCAACCGTGGTCAAAGCTGGGGCTATGTCAATCGTTGTCCCAACTGCTGATGGAATGCAATGCGTCAATCGGTGGCGTGAAGGAGTTACGAATTCAGATGGGCAACTTGACTTTTTTCCAGGATTTCCAGATCGTTGACGTTTGGTCTTGGCAAGATCAAGTCAACTTGGAAAGAGCTTCAGAACACGAAAAGTGAAAGACAGAGGACTGTTTTCAGTGCTAGGCGCCATCACCAGTGACATCATTGGCTCGTGGTACGAGTTCAGAAACCACAAGTCCAAGAGCTTCGAGCCACTTTTTCACGGCGAGGCCAAATTCACCGACGACACGGTGTGTACGGTTGCCATTGCTGATACCCTGGTCAACAACCTCGACCCAGTCGTTGCGCTGCAAACTTGGGATCGCTCTCATTGTGACAACGGTGGCTGGGGCCAACGCTTCAATCTCTGGCTGTCTGAAGATGACCCGCAGCCTTATAACTCCTGGGGTAGCGGCACTGCGATGACCGTGACCCACGCTCGCATGAGTTTTCAGTGCAGTTGCGTGGCTTTGACACGACCTGGTCAGGTACCCAAGACCGGCGTGACATCGTTGATTGCGCTGTGCAGGGCGCTGTTGCGCAAGTCAGTGCGCGATGGGCTGGTGGTGGTTGGTGAGGTGAAGCTGCGCTGCACCATCGAGCTGATGTTCAACTCTTTGTGGATGACCGATCAGGATCGTCGGGCTCAGTCAAGGAGCGTTTGTTGAACTGGCAACTCAGTCCCCGCCATCAGTCGATCTGAAGGGTAAGGGCGCATGAAATCCAGGCTGTCTTGCGGTTTGGCACGTAACCAGTGGTCGTAACTGTCTGGCGGCAAGATCACCACCATGCGCTTCTCATCGACAGGCTTGTGAAACTGGCACATCAGTGCATGGCCATCGGCATTGATTGTCAGCATAGTGAAGCTGTGCAGCAGCCCTTTGGGTGACTTCCAGGCTGACCACAGCCCGGCAATGCCCAAAGGGTCACCGTTCGCACTTGACACCCGGGTGGCGATGGCTTTGCCACTGCGCCAATCGGGCTCATAGATCGCTTCAACCGGGATGATGCAATGCTGCGCATGCTTCCAGGCATCCCGGAAACTCGGCTTGTCGGCCACCGTCTCGCTGCGGGCGTTGAAGGTCTGGCGGCCTATCTTGGTGTCGTTCGCCCATTGGGGGATCAGACCGAATACACCTGACAGGGCTTCGCGTTCCGGCACCGCTTCATCACCGACATCAGCTTCTTTGGGTCTGCGAATAAAGGACGCGGCATAACCCGGCCAAACATCGAGTTTGCCCGGATCAGCAGGTGGCTCGACGCCGAAGTGGTGGATATACCGCTCACGCTCCTTGACGGCTTGATAGTGGCTACACACCGCGATCTCCTACCCTTGTACCGACTCACCAATGGCAAAAAAATGCCCACCGGCAATATGGTGCAGGGTGCGCAACGCATCCGGTGCAGATTCAAACTGCCAGCGCCCGTCACGAAAAACACGATCATCAGCCCAGGCGGCAACGACCTCCCCGATGAACAGGTCATAGGTCTGCTCGTTGTGGGGTTCCGGAACCCGCTTGCAGACCAGCCAGCCCACGCATCCAGCGACCAAGGGAACGGTACTGCCCGGTGCCGTGAACAACTCAACACCGTGCTTGGACAGTTTGCCTGGCACCTCGCGGGCACTGTCAGTCCCGACACCAACCGTCAACGCCGCCAGTGCCTTGGGTGGCAGTTGTAGGGCGAACTCGCCACTGGCCACAAGCAATTCGCGGGTGTAAGTGGATTTGTCCAGCACCACCGTGACTTTGGGTGTCTGACCGTAATCGAGCACACAGGCCCAGGCTGCGGCCATCACATTGGAGATGCCCCCATGGCTGGCGGACACCAACACCGTGGGGCCATGGTTAAGCAGACGATAGGACTTGTCCAAAGGGACGGCAGAAAAGTGTTTGGGTGGCATGGTTGTATCGCTTCAATGTATCAAGGTGGCAGAGAGGCGGCAGACATCGTAGCGCAGCCCTTGTCCCCAATAAGTGGGCCCAACCCTGTGGACAAGAGACTGAACAAGTCGGCAAACCCTTACCAGCACTGGGCTGGCGGGCTGTGCTTAATCTTTAAGCAAAGCACCTGTCGGGGGCTACTGTTAGCGCAGGGATTGAAATATACTGTTTAAATGAACAGTAATATTTCAGCCCTGCAGCCGATCCCCATTGCCAAGGTACCGCTGCAGGTGCTGCTTCTCAACAACCGGGTCACGGCTGGCTTTCCATCACCGGCAGAAGATCTCGGTGCCCAGCGCATTGACCTGAGCCAAGTGCTGATCACCCATCCCCAAGCGACTTACTTCCTGCGTGCCAGTGGACACGCCATGGTGGAGGCCGCTATGCCTGTGGCGCGGGCTTGAGGGGGCGGGCACCATGCCAGAGTCAGCGCTACCTGTGCAAATTCCATCGATCGAAGCGCCCAACCTCAAACGCATCCATGCCCAAAGACTCAGGGAGGTGTATCGGTCGGCGGGTTGGCCGTACCAAGACGTGGTGGAGATTGACTTATTGGCAGCGGGATTGCTGGAGCGCACGACCAACGGCCATGGCCACGATCTGGTGCGCCTCACGGGTGCCGGTATCGCCCACTTGGCCAGCGCCACCCAAGGCAACCGACAGGCTCGCTCGGCCCATGAGAGCCTGGTGGACAAGGTAGTCCAAACCATGTTGCGCGATGGCCGCCTTGTCTGGACGGGACTGAATCTGCGTGCCAGGGTCGCAGGGGAGGGCGAGGACACCTCCCGCTGGAAGATGTGCCAACCCGATGTCTTCTCGATTCGCAACAGCTCAAGACAGGACTGCCTGGAGCCCATCGTGCATGAGATCAAGGTCAGCCGGGCTGATTTGCTGGGAGACATCAAACGCATCGACAAACGAGCCGCCTACCTGGATGTGGGTGGCCAGTGCTGGTATGTGTTGGGCTGTGACCGCAGCGGCTACCCGATTGCCAAAGCCAATGAAATTCCGCTGGAATGCGGGGTGATGGTGTTCCAGAACAACCACTTCGAGGTGCTGCGCATGGCTCCCAAGAGGGCAGTGAGCCAATTGCCGTTTCCGGTCTGGATGGCCTTGGCGAAGGCGACGCCCTTGAAGGGTGATCAGATGGCGCCTTGTCAGGACGTATTGGGGGCCGGGGAGTGACAGCCATAGCGCCATTGACACGAAAATACCAACAACGACAACGACAAGGACACAAGACATGAAAGATATGTTGGTGGTTTTCTCCCACGGCAAGGAGTCTGGTCCCATGGGCTCCAAGATTCGCGCCTTGATGAAGGTGGCCGAAAACCAGGGCGCACAGGTGATGTCGGTGGATTACCGCGAACATCCTGTGGGCGTCGTTCATGACCAGAATGCTCCCGGTGAAGCTGAACGGCGGGTTGCTCAACTGTTGGCGACGGCATTGCCGGCGCATCGTCAGTTGGTCTTGGTGGGCTCCAGCATGGGCGGCTATGTGTCCACCGTGGCCAGCCAACAGATGGCGCTCGCCGGCTTGTTTCTGTTGGCACCAGCGTTCTACTTGCCCGGTTATGCCCGGCAGGACATGGCGCCTGGCACCTCCAACACCCTGGTGATTCACGGATGGTCCGACGAGGTGGTGCCGGTGCAAAACAGCATCCGTTTTGCCCAACTGCACCAGTGTGATCTGCATGTGATGGCTGGGGACCACCGCTTGAACGATGCGCTGCCGAAGATTGAACCATTGTTTGGGCTGTTTTTGGCGCAAGTTGTCTCGGGGATGAAATAGCCGCTGTCGAGAAGATGACAGTGTGCTGACCCCAAATCAGAGTTCACGGTCTTCTTGCGGGTGACAGGATTGAAAATCCAAGGATGGTGCGCGGATGTTGTTGGCTCTGGCTGATGGCATGGTGATGGCTGATGGGGAAATTTGAGAGCCAGGTTTGGGCCAGAAGCCGCCATTATGGCCTGCGTCGGAAAGCTGCCACTCGTATCCGCTTCCCAATCCTGAAAATAGTTCACCAGTGTCCGTTATATTCGAGTTGTTATAATGACTCGAAGAATTACAAGTGACTGAAAGCTTTGAATAAAGAACGGCAAATCGCGCGTCATCAATATCATCTGTTATTCGGACCCCAGTGTCCGTGTAAACACTGCTAGCCATTTATCTTATGATCTCTGTGGATTGCTCTCGCCCTTCAAAACTATATCGGTACGGAAAACTCCGGTGGAACATGAAGTCATTATTGGCTGGTGAATTTAGGCTTGTTCCTGCAAGTGATTATTTTGAGGTCAAAGAAGATGTTGCCCGCCAAGACAATGAGTTGGTTCGTGAGCAAACGCATTCAGGCAAGAATGTTACTGTTACGCATGTCGCAACGGAAAAGCGCATGCCGGTTATTGGTGACATAACGTACCGAGATGAAATCGGTACTGATTACTACACTCTCTGCCTCTCGTCCTCGTGGGATCCTCTCCTATTTGATGAATTCAAAGGCTCAGACTCTTGCTTGGCTATTCATGACCCCGAGGAGTTTTGCGAACGAGTCCATTTCTATGCAGAAAAACAACTTAAAGACTGGTCAGGCATTGATGCCGCTGTTTCGTATTTAGTGAGTAGTCGACTTGGCCCTGCGTTTTCTAAACCTTGGAAATATCTTGCGCAAAAAGAATGGCGATTTGCTTGGCATCCGCCAATAAAAATAGAGAAACTTCCTGTTTCGTTTATTCAAATCGGCAGTATTGAAAAAATTGCAGAAATCATCATACGGCCAGAACCTAATGCAACAAATGGCTAACATAGCGCCCAACCTCGCTCCTTTCAGTCGCTTGGCACTGCGCGATAAAGCCGCGCAGCGCCGGTTAGCTCCACGTTATGCGCTTCAGTTGGGAGCCTAATAGATGTTCAGTGATTCCGACCATGACTTCATGGCGAATAACATGAAAATAGTTCTTGAATCTATTGAGTCAAAACTGAACGAACCGTTATTTGCTGATTTCAGAGAAATTGCAATTGACGCAATTTCACAATACATCGGAGCAATTAAGGAGTTCGAGGCATCAGTGGTTCGCCGAGACTTAAATTGCGGCCAAGACAATAAGGCCGAAGATTCAATACGTACGCACTTCTGCGAGATTGTCGACGGGATAGATAACAGCGGCGCAATTCAGGTTCTCGATGCATTTCGGTACTCATTTTCGTGTTATGCATACAATGGCCTCCATCAACTTTATATCCGCCAATAAAATGAATGTTGGCATCCTGAAATAGGGCTCACAGAGATTCTGGAGCCCAATGACATTGACTCACTTCCTTAGACTTTTGCCCTATATCGCGGCTGCGACATTATTGAGCTTGAAAACCAGTCCTTCGGGCAAGCATGGACCACCTCATTAGAGGCCGCGAAAGAATTTGCGTACACTCACTACAGAAATCAAGACTGGTTTGATGGGAATAGCAGGGTTGTAATAGAAGCAAGATATTCTAAAGATCATGTTCTATTTTCAGATCAATATATTGAGTATGAGGTGGTGGTTGATGTCGCCAAGTTGGATGGTGTACACAAACACACATAACAATTCTCTCCAGCGGACGTCCCTGCCGGGCCGCCGCTGATCTCAAACGTTCTTGAACGTCCGCTTCTCCAAGTCAGCAATTACCGCTCAGGGTCGATTGCTTGAACCGCCTGCGTACCAACCAAGGACTGCCATCAGCCTGTAACGGGCACCCAATTGACAGCATGACTGTTGCCGCCGACCGAACACTGGGCACGTTCTTCCAATTTGTCTTTCATTCAGGCAACTATTCACCGTGGGACACGCCCGAATGCTGTGCCAACATCTTCCAGGTCAGTCCGAGCGGCACATCGGTCTTGAACGATACTAACTTTCTGGACAGCCTTGCCATCTCAACACCTTTGCGCAGATTGGCGCCAACTTGGCCTGTGACTTTGTCGGCGTTTGAGATCACCCGTTCCAGATGGCCATTGATGCGAAGCAGTTCTGCGGCGGTCTTGGCGCCGACCTTGCTCACCCCCGGCACACCGTCCACCGCATCACCCATCAGGGCCAGCAGATCGCCCATCTGGGATGGCTTGACACCAAATTTCTCAATCACATAAGCCTGGTCACGCCAAATGCCCTTGAAGTGATCATAGATACAGACTTGGTCACTGAGCAGCTGCAAGAAGTCCTTGTCGGTCGACAAAATAGTGACCTGGTCCGGGCTGGCCAGACACCATTTCTCCACCAAGGTGGCAATGGCATCATCAGCTTCGATTCCCTCAATGGCAATCCAGTGCAAACCCAGGTGCTGGAGTTCCTGTTTGATGGTCTGCAAGCCCTCTCGCAGCAGAGACGGCATGGGTTTCCTGTTGGCTTGGTAAGGTGCATAGAGTTCATGCTTCCAGGTCCGACCGCCATGGTCAAACACCGCCACAGCATGGCTGGGTCGGTGCGTCTTGAGGGCGCGCTTGAATGAAGCCAGGCTGGAGGTGATGGTGTCTGCCACCTTGACCGCACTGTCCTCCCCGGGAACAGCCTCGTGGATGCGCCGGATGATGTTCAACGCATCAATGATCAGAAGCGGCATCTTGTGTGCAAGCTTTTTGAAAACATTTTCATGGTGTGAAGTGTAGGTATCAAGCCCGACGCCCGCTGCGCCCCCAGCGCTGCGCAGCGTCTTCTGGTGTTTGCGAAGTAGCCACCAAGAACCCCAGCGGTGATGCCTGTTTGCGGGCCTGAAGTTCAAGCATGCGCTCTTCGATGCTGCCTTGCACCACCAGCTTGTACACGAATACCGGCTGGTCCTGGCCGATGCGGTGGGCGCGAGCGGTCGCTTGTTCCTCCACGGCGGGGTTCCACCATGGATCCATATGGATCACGGTATCGGCAGCGGTCAGGTTCAAGCCGATGCCTCCCGCCTTCAGGCTGAGCAATAACACGGGTGCATCTTGTGCCTGAAACCGCTGCACCACGCTGCCACGTTCCTTTGAAGGTGTTTTTCCGGTCAGTCTGAGAAACGGCAACGACAACATCTGCAGTTGTTCTGCAACCAAGTCCAGTAGCTCGGTGAACTGTGAGAACACCAGCACACGACGGCCTTCTTCCACCAGCGCGGGCAGCATGTCTACCAGCAGTTCCAGCTTGGCGCGCTCCATAGTGGGGCCTGCCTTGTTGCCTTTGACCAGATGCGGGTCACAACAGACTTGGCGTAGCTTGAGCAGCGCATCCAGAATGCTGATCTGTGCGGCGTTGAAATCCTGGCGTTGCAGCACCCTGCGCACTTGTTTGTCGGCCGCTACGCGCACGCTCTCGTACAGCTCACGCTGTTGGCCCTGCAATTGCACCCACTTGATGATTTCCGTGCGAGGTGGCAGTTCGCTGGCCACGTCCTGCTTGCGCCGACGCAGGATGAAGGGGCGCACGCGTTGAGCGAGCAGGCCGGCGCGCAGGGTTTCGCCGTTCTCTTCAATCGGTTTGCGCCAGTTGGCTGCAAATTGGCGCGAGTCGCCCAAAAAGCCTGGCATGAGCCAGTCAAATTGCGCCCACAACTCGCCAAGATGGTTCTCCATGGGGGTGCCGGTCAGGCACAGGCTGTGCCGGGTTTGCAATCGGCGCAGGGCGCGGGCGCTGCGACTACCGGCGTTCTTCACCATCTGTGCCTCGTCCAAGATCACCAGGTGAAAACACTGCGCAACCAGAGCATCCACGTCGCGCCACAGCAGTGCGTAGGTGGTCAGCACCAGATCGTGATCTGACATGTGCGCAAACAAATCCTCACGCTGCGACCCTTGAAGGGTGAGCAGGCGCAGATCGGGTGCCATGCGCCGGCACTCGGCCTGCCAGTTGAAGATCAATGAGGTGGGTAGCACCACCAGCACTGGTAGGTCAAGTCGCCCCGCGTGCTTTTCTGTCAGCACATGGGCCAAAGCCTGGGCGGTTTTGCCCAGGCCCATATCGTCGGCCAGGATGCCCCCCAGGTTATGGGTACGCAAGTATTGCAACCAGGCCAAGCCCTCGACCTGGTAGGGGCGTAGTTGCACTTGCAGGCCTTGCGGTGCCGTCACGGGTTGAGGTGTACCGATAGCCTTCAAGCGCTTGGCAAGCTTGGTCAAGCCTGCCTCACCCTCCAGTTGCCAGGTGTTGTGAGGACCCACGCGGTGAGTGTCAAGCAGGCTGGCACGCAAGGCGTCGAGTCGACGTGCTTCCCAGGCACCCAAGTGCAACAAGCTCTGGTGTTGGTTGCGTGTCGGGTCGGTCAGGAGATCGACCATGGCGCCGATGATGGCTTTGAGTGGTGCGGCCGGGGCGTCCATGCGCTTGCCACCCGGCGCGCGCAAGGACACGATCGCCAGGTCGTCAATGGCAGCGACTTGTGTCGCGTTGAGCCAGCGGGCGTCGCGGCGCAGCAGATCGGCCAGCATGGGGACCAGGTCCAGCGTCTGGCCGTCGATCTCGATGCCCAGGCTCAACAGCCAGGCCCCTTCACGGTCAGGGAGTTGCAGCTTGTCGAGCCCACGCGCGGGCTTGATCAGACGGCTGTCAAGTTCTTTGCCCACTATGTCACCGGTGTCGGGGCTCACCAACAGCTTCCAGCGTTGCACTGGCACGCTTTCGTGCGCAAAGCCGGGCTGCACCACCATCGACCAGCCTTTGGCCTGCAGTTGCGGTATCTGGTCGGCCCAGAAGTCGCCAAAGAACTCTTCTTGTGGCAGTGTCCATACCGGGCCTAGCACGGGTCTGTGAGCACGACTGCGCCATTGAAAGGCGCTTTCTGCCAAGGGGACAAAACCCATCTCCCACACGAGGTCCATGGCATCGGCTTCGGCTGCCAGATCGCGCTGCATGTGTACCACCGGCCCGCCGGTGTCAAACAGTTCCACAGTGGCAGGCGCACGGTTGTTGAGGATGGAGGTGGGCGCGGGCGTTTGCCAGCGATCCCCGGCTTGCGTCTGATAGGTCCAGTCGAACTGGGCCAGGGTCACACTGTCCCCACGCGGGCCGAGTTTGCCTTGAGGCTTGAGGCCGAGCAGCCCATGGCCACGGTCCAGCGTTTGCAAGCTAATGCGGGGGCGGAAGTGGCCGATGACGCTGTTGCCATCGGATGCCATCACAGGTGATGGTTCAGCCGCAGTCGGCGGGTCCATTCGCAGGATGGCCATGACGCGACTCGCGTCTGCATCGGCCAGGGTAGGAAGCGTCTTTAAAGTGGCTGCATCTGCCTTGCGCCGCAGCGCTTGCACCCACATGGCGACGGTGCTATCAGGTGCGTCAGCGTGGGGTGGCCGGTTCTGTGGGCTGAGGCGAGAGGGGGGCATGCGGGAATTGTGCCGCGTGACGACGTCGCCTGAGGACAAATGCCAAAGGGTTGAGGCCGACTCGCGTTTTCTTGTGTTTGCCGATCTGCCTGCCACCTACCTGCTGTTCAATCGAGCGACTCTGATTGCCAGCTATAGACGGTTGTCGCCAACAACATGTAACTGTGATTCAATCCCGGCCATCCATTGTTGGGAAACTGGTCTGTTCAAGAACACACTGTGCCTCTTACAAAGCATTCAGGTACTCGGAGTTTCATGCGCGTAAGGACAACTAAGGCATGGGCTTGTGACATCACAAACGACGAGTCCCCATGCGTCAATTGCCATCTTTTAAAGTGCACCCATGCCGACCACCACTTATCTCACCGCCGCTTTCTACAAATTCGTCACGCTCTCGGACTACGCGTCCCGCAAGGCACCCCTGCTGGCGTTTTGCGAGCAGCGCAAGGTGAAGGGCACCATTCTTTTGGCACGTGAAGGTATCAACAGCACCATTGCTGGTGCGCCCGACGATGTGCACGCGGTGCTGGCCTATTTGCGCAGCGACCCGCTCTTGGCCGACCTGCAACACAAGGAGTCGTTCGCTGAGACAGCGCCGTTTCACCGCATGAAGGTGCGTTTGAAGCAAGAAATCGTCACCATGGGCGTGCCTGGCACAGACCCCACCCACATCGTTGGCACTTACGTCAAGCCGCAGGACTGGAATGCGCTGATTGCCGACCCCGATGTGGTGGTGGTCGACACGCGCAATGACTACGAGGTGGCCATTGGCAGCTTTCGTGGCGCGATAGACCCTCACATCCGTACGTTTTCGGCCTTGCCCGCCTGGACCGAACAGGCGGAGCAACTGCGCCCCACAGCCGATGGCAAAAAGCCGAAAGTGGCCATGTTTTGCACCGGGGGCATTCGCTGCGAAAAGTCTACCGCGTACCTGCGCTCCCAAGGTTATGACGAGGTCTACCACCTCGAAGGCGGCATCCTCAAATACCTGGAGACTGTGCCGCCAGAGGAAAGCCTATGGGAAGGTACTTGTTTTGTCTTTGATGAGCGCGTGTCGGTAGACCACGGCCTGACACCGGGCACCCACAAGCTGTGCCGGGGTTGCCGCATGCCACTGGCGGACGGCGCGCAGGAGTCGCCCCTGTTTGAACTGGGTGTGAGCTGCCCGCGCTGCCATGCCAGCACAAGCGATGTCCAAAAAAGCCGGGCCCGGGAACGCCAGCGCCAATGGGTGCTGGCCAAAGCACGCGGCAACGCCTACATTGGCGAAACCACACCACCGGTGCTCAGCAAACCCCTCCTATCCGACGTCGCCAGCGACTGTTCCCCGACCAGAGCCGCTGACTGATGGCAGCATCGGGGCCAACGATGGCACAGCCACTGTTGCCACTGCCCGTTCTGTATTCGTTTCGACGTGGCCCCTACGCCATGCGCGCCCGCCTGGCACTGGCAGCCAGCGGTATGGTGTGCGAGCTGCGCGAGGTGGTGCTCGCACACAAGCCTGCCGCGCTGCTGTTGGCTTCGCCCAAAGGCACGGTGCCTGTTCTGGTGTTGCCAAACGGCACCGTCCTGGAGCAAAGCCTGGACATCATGCTGCATGCCCTGCGCCAAAGTGATCCATGGCAGTGGCTACCCGCATCCGCACAGGATCTCAGCGCCACGCTCGCCCTCATTGCCCAGTGCGACGGCAGTTTCAAGGCCAATCTCGACCGCTACAAATACCCCAACCGCTACGCTCTCCCTGACGGCCTAGGTGATCGCGCCGAGGGCGCCGTGTTTTTGCACATGCATCAACGATGCACTGGCGACTCAGCGTTTTCTGCACGGCACACACTTCGGTCTGGCCGATGCCGCCATAGCACCTTTTGTGCGCCAGTTTGCGCACACCGATAGCGCCTGGTTTGCCAGCCAGCCGTGGTCAGCGCTTGGCGCCTGGCTGACTGCGTTTGAAACGTCAACGGCGTATTTGCAGGTGATAGACAAAGTACCGACTTGGTTTGAAGGCCAATCGCCGTGGCGATTTCCAGCCCTGTAACCGATATTTGTTCGATCACCAGGCGTGCAGGCCTGGCGCACAACACAATGAAGAAGCACCTGCTGACCAATGAGACTGAGCCCACTTACGCAAGGCGGGCCGTCGTATAGGTGCACCCCAGTCAACGTTCCCCATATGAAACTGATTGGACGTCCGCTTTAGGATGAGCAACTCAAATGCATGGAGGGCAACTTTGGGCCGACTGCTACGGCAAGTCCAGTTCAGCCACCGCTTGAAAAAGCAGTCATTTGAACTGACGCATCAGGGTTTATCCTAATAAAGCAATCGTTTGCGCAATCGTTTGCGAGTATAGAATTCGCCTCGAAGGTGTCCAAGATGCATGCTGAATCTTCTTTTTCGCCTTCATGGGGTCAAAGGCCTGTTGGCAGTCAAAAATTTAAGGAGTTCCTCTCATGAAATTCACCCGTCGCGCTGTTCAAGCCACTATCGCTCTTGGTTTGCTGGGTGGCTTGTTTGCCACACCAGGCTTTGCCCAAGACAAACCCAAAGTCGCCCTTGTCATGAAGTCGTTGGCCAATGAGTTCTTTCAGACCATGGAGGCCGGTGCACAGGCGCACAACAAGGCAAATGCATCCGAATACACCTTGGTCTCCAACGGCATCAAGAATGAGACTGACACGGCTGCCCAGATCCGGATGGTTGAGCAAATGATTGCGCAAAAAGCCAACGCCATCGTGATCGCACCGGCGGACTCCAAAGCCCTGGTGCCCGTGCTGAAAACGGCGATCGATAAAGGCATTCTGGTGGTCAATATCGATAACCAGCTCGACCCGGCCGTCCAGAAGGAAAAAGGTATCCAGATTCCATTTGCAGGTCCAGACAACCGCACAGGCGCCAAGCTGGTGGGTGACTACCTGGCCAAGCAACTCAAGGCGGGCGACAAGGTGGGCATCCTGGAAGGCGTGTCAACCACCTTCAACGCCCAGCAACGCACCTTGGGCTTCAACGATGCCATGAAGGCCGCCAGCGTGTCGGTTGTTGGCGTGCAGTCTGGTGATTGGGAAATCAACAAAGGCAATACCGTTGCCTCCGGCATGCTGCGTGAACACCCCGATCTCAAAGCCTTGTTGGCCGGTAACGACAACATGGCCATCGGTGCCGTAGCTGCGGTCAAGGCCGCAGGTAAAACCGGTAAGGTGATGGTGGTGGGATACGACAACATTGATGCTGTGAAGCCGATGCTGAAAGATGGTCGCATGCTCGCCACCGCCGACCAATTTGGCGCGAAGCAGGCCGTGTTTGGTATCGAAATCGCTTTGAAAGCGCTGAAAGAGAAGAAAAAGCAATCTGAAATGCCAGCTGCCATCCAGACCGACGTGGTGTTGGTGACCAAAGACAGCAAGTAAACCGGTTTCCGGTTCCCGGGCGTGCGGCGGGGGGATGTTGATTTGGTAGCAAACAGGCCCCCGCCTGGCACGCACTTAGCCGATAGTTGACAGGAATTCCACGTCGGCTATCCAGCACGTTGACACCTGAATGGACCCCTGCCATGCCGTCTTCCTTTGACTCTGCTGCGCCAGTACTGACGGTCGAAGCCGTAGGTAAAACCTACATCACCCCGGTTTTGCAGGGCGTTAACCTGAATTTGCGTCCTGGGGAAGTGCTTGCCTTGACGGGTGAAAATGGCGCGGGCAAAAGCACGCTGGCGAAAATCATCTGTGGACTTGAGTCACCCAGCCAAGGGACGATGAACCTCGCCGGGACGGTGTTTTTACCGAGCTCCCGGCGTAACGCCGAGAGCTTTGGCGTGCGGATGGTCATGCAGGAACTCAGCCTGATACCAACCTTGACCGTCGCGGAAAATTTACTCTTGGTGGAAATTCCGAACCGTGGCAAGTGGCAAGCCAACTGGATTGACCGTGCCCAGCTCAATGCTTTGGCCGCGCAAAAACTTGCCAAAGTAGGTATGCAGGCCATCAATCCAGAAGCCCTCGTGTCTCAGCTGGGAATTGGTCAGCAACAAATGGTTGAGATTGCCCGCAACCTGCAGGACGACACCCGGGTGTTGATACTGGACGAGCCAACCGCGATGCTCACACCGAGCGAAACCAGCCACCTGTTTGAGCAGATTGCCCGGCTCAAGTCTCAAGGGGTGGCGATCATTTATGTGTCGCATCGGCTGGAGGAACTGAAGGCCATTGCCGATACTTTGGCCGTTCTGCGCGACGGTCATCTGGTCAAGGTTTGTCCCGTCGACAGTGTCACGGAAGATGACATCATCCAGTTGATGGTGGGCCATTCTGTTTCACAAGATCTGGAGCGACCGCGCCGGCCCCGCGGCCACCTGTTGCTCAGTGCCAAAGACATCGGCAGGGGCCGCTTGGTCAAGCACATCAGCCTTGATCTCTACGCCGGAGAGGTGTTCGGTCTGGCGGGACTCGTGGGTAGCGGGCGCACTGAAGTCGTTCGGTTGCTGTTTGGTGCCGATGCGAACGAACACGGTGAGATCACTGTTTTTGAGAACGCACCTGGGCAACCGATTCGATCCAAGGTCAAAAAATGGGCCTCGCCGTTGGCAGCCATTGCAGCAGGCATCGGCCTCGTCACGGAAGACAGAAAGTCCCAGGGCTTGCTGCTCACCCAGCCCATCCGCATCAACACAACCTTGAGTGATGTTGGCGCAGTCTCCAAAGCGGGTTGGTTGCAACGGGCGCGCGAGACCAAGATCGTCAAAGAATTGATACAACGCCTGTCTCTGCGGTGCAACTCCATGGAACAGAACGTGGGCACGCTCAGTGGTGGGAATCAGCAAAAAGTCATTGTGTCGCGCTGGTTGCACAGGAACTGCGACATCCTCTTGCTCGATGAACCCACACGTGGCGTCGATGTCGGGACAAGAGCAGAAATCTATTCTGAACTGGAGCAGATGGCGCAGTCAGGCAAAGCCTTGCTCATGGTGTCCAGCGACCTGCGCGAGCTGATGCAAATGGCTGACCGGATCGGCGTCATGAGCAACGGGCAGTTGGTCACCATTTTTGACCGTGGACAGTGGACTGAAAAGTCACTGCTGGCAGCGGCATTCAACGATGCCCATCATTCAACAGAGCCTTTGGCGGCTTGAGTTCGCGGGTTCTTTCCTGTCATTTTTTTATTGATCGCCACCATGACTACCTCATTAAAGCAAGGAGCCACAGGCTCTGCACGCGGGCAATTGGCAACCTACCTGGGACTTGCTGCCGTTTTGCTGGGTATGGTTATATTCTTCGGCAGCCTGAGTGAATATTTCTTCAGCGTTGCCACATTCCTGGCGATCGCCAACGAGATTCCAGCGTTGCTGGTGATGTCGGTCGGCATGACGTTTGTCCTCATCATTGCCGGTATCGACCTGTCCGTCGGTTCGGTGCTGGCGTTGTCGGCAGCCGCAGCGGCAAACGCGATTTTGCAGTGGCACTGGGGTAGCGTACCTGCTGCACTTCTGGGGCTTGCGGTCGGCTTGGCCTGCGGCGCTTTCACCGGCTGGGTCTCGGTGGCCTGGCGACTCCCGTCCTTCATCGTGTCCCTGGGCATGTTGGAGGCAGTGCGCGGTGGTGCTTATGTCTTGACGGACTCAAGAACGCAGTATGTGGGCGACGCGATGGCGGGTCTGGCAACGCCGTGGCTGGCGGGCATTTCTACCGCTTTTTTTATCGCGATAGCGCTGGTTTTCGTCGCTCAAATCGTGCTGACGAAAACTGTTTTTGGGCGCTATGTGGTGGGCATAGGCACCAACGAAGAAGCGATGCGCCTGGCAGGCATCAACACCAGCCCGATTCGTATCGCTGTGTTTGCGTGTACTGGTTTACTGGCTGGTCTGGCGGGTTTGATGCAATCCGCCCGGCTGGAAGCGGCAGATCCCAACTCGGGCACCGGTATCGAATTGCAGGTGATTGCGGCCGTGGTGATTGGCGGCACCAGCCTGATGGGTGGGCGTGGCTCGGTGATCAACACCTTGTTTGGTGTCTTGATCATCGCTGTGCTTGAGGCTGGTCTGGCACAGATCGGCGTGAGTGACCCCAGCAAACGCATCATCACCGGGTGTGTCATTGTGGTGGCGGTCATCATTGACACGCTGCGCCAAAAACGCGGCGCTGCAGTCTAAGATACTCAATTTTTAGCAAATGGCTTCGATAAAAGACGTGGCTTTGAAAGCCAATGTGTCCACCACCACCGTCTCGCATGTGGTGAATAGCACGCGATTTGTGAGCGACAAGGTTCGCCACGCGGTGGAACTGGCCATCCGGGAGTTGAACTATGTGCCCAGTGCTGTGGCGCGCAGCCTCAAAAGCAACACCACCAAAACCATTGGGATGCTGATACCCAATTGTTCCAACCCGTACTTCGCAGAAATCGTCCGCAGCGTGGAGGACCATTGTTTTGGTGCGGGATACGCGCTTATTTTGTGCAACACCGACGATGATCCGCACCGGCAAGCCGCCTACCTGCAGCTCATTTCCGAGAAGCGCATTGATGGCGCGATCATCATCTCGACTGGTGACGATGAAGATTTGCTGCGGTTACTGGAAGGCTTGCCCATCCCCACGGTGCTGCTTGACCGCGAGATCAAGGAAGTCAATTGCGATCTGGTGGAAACCGCGCATTGGCAGGGTGCCCTGATGGCAACCGAACACCTCATTGAACTGGGTCACCACCAGATAGCCTGCCTGGCCGGCCCCGCCAACCTCAACTCAAGCGCCCAGCGCGTAGAGGGTTGGCGTGCGGCGTTGGCCAAGAGCGGCCTGACCGACGAAGCTGCCCACTTGCTGTGGCAAAGTGACTTCACCAGCCGAGGTGGCTTCACGACCATGCAGACCATCCTGCGGTCACCCCAGGTACCCACCGCCGTTTTTGTCTGCAACGACCTGATGTGTATTGGTGCGCTGAGTGCTGCCCATCAAGCAGGTGTCCGGGTACCCCAGGACATCTCGCTGATCGGGTTTGATGACATTGAATTGGCAGGATTTGCCAGCCCGCCCTTAACCACCATTGCGCAACCCAAGCACCGTATTGGCGTTACCGCCGTCGACATGGTGCTGGAACGTATTCAAGGGGGTAGGGTTGAAGCACGACAGGTGATTCTTCAGCCTGAATTGATGGTTCGAAATTCAACGGCAAGACTCAATCCCCAAAAGTGACCCAACAGGTAGAAGCAATGCCCCCCGCCATGACACAGATAACCCCCAAAATTGTTTGCCTCGGCAGCCTGAACATGGACCTGGTGATCCGGGTGCCGCGAGCGCCCGCTGAGGGCGAGACCGTTCAAGGCGACTCCATCCGGTATGTGCCGGGTGGCAAGGGCGCCAATCAGGCCGTCAGTTGTGCCCGCCAGGGCGCCAGGGTCAGCATGCTGGGCCGGGTTGGCCCTGACCATCATGGTGAGGGCCTTTGTGAGGCGCTCAAACAAGACGGGATTTTGATCCGGGGCGTCACGGTTGATCCGGATGAATCGACCGGTGTTGCCCTGGTGATGGTGGAAGAAGGCGGACTCAACCGCATCGTGGTGATTGCCGGTGCCAACGGCAAGCTCAGTCTTGACGAATCACAACTGGTTCAGGAACTGAGCGATGCGCAGTTTTTGGTCATGCAGTTTGAAGTGCCCATGCCGCAGGTGGTGCAGGCAGCCACCGTGGCGCGCCGCCTGGGATGCAAAGTTGTTCTGAACCCGTCACCTGCAAAGCCGTTGCCTGAAGAACTGTGGCCGCTGGTGGATGTCATGGTCGTGAATGAAACCGAGGCGCGGTTCCTGACCGGTTTGTCGCCAGACACCGACCCGCAGGTAGCAGCGGCGGTGGGGCGGCAGTTAATGGCCAAAGGTGTGGCCCAAGTGGTCGTCACGCTGGGTGCTCTGGGGGCCGTGGCCACAGACGCGGGTGGCAGCACCTACCATCCAGCGCCTCGGGTCAACGTTGTCGACACCACGGCGGCAGGCGATACATTTTTGGGTGTCGTCACTGTGGGCTTGGCCCGCGGTCAGAGTTTGAGCGCCAGTGTTGATATGGGTATCCGTGCGTCGACACTGTGCATTCAGACCATGGGTGCCCAGCCGTCGATACCCACGCTCGCACAAACCCTGCAAAACGCATCTGTTCCGTCCTGGATAACGCTATGAAACGCCATCTTTTACTCCATGCAGAGCTCTCGCATGTGATCGCCACCATGGGTCACGGCGACATGTTGGTTCTTGGTGACGCCGGTCTTCCGATACCGGTGGGCCCCAACGCGCCCCAGCGTATCGACCTGGCCGTGTGCCCGGGTACGCCTGGGCTGCAAGACGTGCTGCGGGCCGTGCTGTCTGAACTGCAGGTTCAAAGCACGGTGATTGCGACAGAGGCATTGGATGCCGGCTGTGCGCCAGCTTGGTACACGAACCAGTTGAGTTTGACGCCCAAAACGGTCAGCCATGAGGAGTTCAAAAAGGTATGTGGTACCGCACGCGCCATGGTGCGAACGGGTGAGTGCACACCTTACGCGAACATCATTTTGGTGTCTGGTGTGACGTTCTGATGCCTTGAATGCATAGACCTGGGCCGTAGCCTGCCGGGCCGATCATGCGCGTCTCGGTGGGCGAGATGCCAAGGCGCGCAGCCAGTTCCTC
>Ga0209066_10002844_pt1 | contig 20429 bp, 20 predicted proteins | sample All_14_2_FD_187198 | JGI IMG/M metagenome (GOLD analysis project Ga0209066, IMG submission 187198) | Freshwater microbial communities in response to fracking from Pennsylvania, USA - Allegheny Zone_MetaG_DW_15 (SPAdes) (version 2) ... | reverse complement strand
AAATAAGCTGCACCGGGCGCGGCCCATGTGCGACTTCACGGCAACGAAAGCGTCGGTCCCTGCGGACCGGCGCTTTCTGTTTGAGCGGAACGCCGATAACATGGCGGACGTTGGCTTTCGGGGGATGGACACGGTGTTCTCCATCGGAACGGCAAGAGCGGATCAGTCATGAATCGACGCGAATTGGGCTTGGGAGCCGCAGTGACGGCCCTGTCGGGCGCGGTGGCCCTGGCCGCCCATGCCCAGGTCCAGCCTCAGGCACAGGCCCGGTCGGCCGCCGCGGTCGCCTTCTACGACGGGTTTAACGACCTGTTGGCGCGCGTGCCGGCGACCTTCCAGGGCGATGTCCGCGCCTTTTACGAGATCAATGGCTGGAACCCGGTCTGGAGCGCCGAACGCCGTCGCGTCCTGGCCCAGGCGGCGGCCCGTGCCGAACGCCACGGCCTGTCCCAGGGCGATTTCTTCGATTTCGAGAACGCCCCCGCCGATCCTTCGCGCCTGGAAATGGACACCACGGTCGCGGCCATGACCTATGCCCGCGTCCTGGCCGAGGGCCGTGTTCGGCCCGAGACGGTCGAAGACCTGTGGGAAATGCAGAAGAACCGCGTCGATCTGCCGCTGGGCCTGAACGACGCTCTGGCGACCAACCGGCTGGTGGACTGGTTCGAGGGGCTGGCCCCGACGGATCTCGGCTATTCCAACCTGTCGGCGGGTTACGTCCGCTATCGTCGCCTGATCCAGGATGGCGGCTGGCCCGTGTTCCGGGCAGGAGCCAATATCGAGCCGGGCGGCAGCGATCCCCGTATCCCGACCCTGATCGCGCGTCTGGTCGCAGAGGGCGACCTGCCAACCGCAGACGGAGCTCGACTGGCGGCCATGGGCAATAGCTATGGCCCCGAGCTGGAGGTCGCCGTTCGCAGCTTCCAGACACGCCACGGCCTGGCCTCCGACGGTCGGATTGGGACGGGAACCCAGCGCTCTCTGTCGGCCTCGGCCGAGGATCGGGCCCGCCAGATCGCCCTGAACCTGGAACGCCGCCGCTGGCTGAAGCGCGACCTGGCCCCCGAGCGCATCGAGGTCAACACCGCCGCCGCCATCATGGTCTATGTGAAGGACGGCAAGCCGGTCCATTCCAACCGCGTCGTCGTCGGCACACCCGACAACCAGACCCCCAGTCTGGAAAAGCCCTTCGCCTCGGTCGTCGCCAATCCGCCCTGGTATGTGCCGGCCAGCATCGCGCGGAATGAGATCCTGCCGCGCGGCCCCGGCTATCTGGCCGCCAACAATATGTACATCTCGAACGGCACCGTGATCCAGCGTGCCGGTCCGACGGCGGCACTCGGCTATGTGAAGTTCGAGCTGCGCGACAGCTACGCCATCTTCCTGCACGACACCCCGTCCAAAGCGGCCTTCAACAACGCCTATCGCCACCGTTCGCACGGCTGCGTACGCGTTCAGGGTGCGGTGGAGTTCGCGCGCCTGCTGCTGTCGCCGGACCCCGATCGCCTGTCGGAGTTCGACGCCGCCCAGGACAGCCGCCAGACCAAGCGCATCCAGACGGGTCGCGAGATCAGCGTGCGCCTGTTGTACTGGACCGCCTTCGTCGACGGCCTGGGCCGCGTGGCCTTCCGTGAGGACGTCTATCGCCGTGACGAGAAGCTGGCAGACGCCCTGGGCATCGCCGTCAGCCTGCCTCGCCCCGTCATCGACGGCCGCGAGGACGCCAACGACGTCGGCCCGTAGTCAGCTCCCGAACGCCGCGTTCAGGCGGTCCATCTGGCTGAGCACAGGGTTGGTGGGCTCTTCCTCGGCCGCATTCAGATACATACGGCGGTCCAGATACAGGACCCGGTCGTAGAGCTTCTCGGCACGAACCAGATATTCGATCAGGGCGATCGGCAGCTCGGGATGGGTCGGCACCTCTGCCACCTTGCGCTCGGCCAGGCGATAGCGCGGCTCGGCGGCGGCATCAGCCGTCATGTCGCCTTCGCGAACGGCGCGCTGGACCAGCAGCCAAGAGGCGATCTGCATCAGCCGGGTGGTCAGGGTCATGCTCTCGCCCGCATAGGCCAGGGCCGTCGCCCGCGAAAGCAGTTTGGATTCCCGGCGGCCATCCCCGTCCAGATAGGCCGCAGTCTCCTCGACCAGTTCCATCCCTTCGCGAAAGGTCCGGTCGAACAGTTCGGACGCCGCGAAATCGCGGACCTCTCCGGCACGGCTCCACGAACCGGGGGGCGGGATCAGGTCGTCAGTGGCCATCAACTCAACCGTACTCATGAAAATCCCGCGTTTCGTCACGGCCCTGTCCCCGCAAGGTGGCCGCCAGCCCAGGTGTGCAACCCCCGTGCCAATGATCCGCGTGCGAATATAGTCTGCCCTATCGGTCGAAGTTGAACAGGGCGTCTGCCGCGCTCTTGCGCGAATTCTTGGAGGCGATGGCGGCGCGGACACGGGTGATTTCGGTCTCCAGCGCCTCGATCCGTTCGTTCAACTCATCCACGGCATACAGTTCCAGGTCCTCCCGGGCCAGGGATGCCACAGCCGCACCGCGCTGGGCGCGGGGTTCCAGATCTTCGAACATCGTACCGCCTCCTTGGCCTTCACCTTGGCGAGCGCCTATCTGAACGCCTGGACACGGACGATTGCAAGGGTGGCGTGATGCGGGTGATCGAGATCGAAGGCGGCGCGGGCGCGGCCACGGCCCTGCGCCTGGGCGAGCGCCCGACCCCCCAGGCCGGTCCCGGCCAGGTCCGCATCCGAGTGCGGGCGGCCGGCGTGAACCGTCCCGACCTGTTGCAGCGCGCGGGCCTCTATCCCCCACCAAGCGGTGCGTCCGACATCCTGGGGCTGGAGGTCGCGGGCGAGATCGATCAGCTGGGCGAAGGCGTCCACGGCCTGAACCTGGGGAACCGGGTCTGTGCCCTGCTGGGCGGCGGAGGCTATGCGGACCAGGCCGTCGTCGATGCGCGCCACCTGCTGGCCCTGCCGGACGATCTGGATGCCGTCCAGGCGGCGGCAATCCCCGAAACCCTGATCACCGTCTTCGCCAATGTGTTCGAGGCCGGGGCCCTGAAGCCGGGCGAGACCCTGCTGATCCACGGGGCCACCAGCGGCATCGGCGTCACCGCCATCCAGATGGCCAAGGCGGCGGGAGCCCGCGTGATAGCCACCTCACGCGGAGCCGCCAAGGCCGCGGCGGCCCTGGCCCTGGGCGCGGATATCAGCCTGGACGCCCGCCGGGAGGATCTGAAGGCGGCGATCGCGGCGGCCGGCGGGGTGGATGTGGTGCTCGATATGGTGGGAGCCGACTATGCCGAGTTGAACCTGCACGCGTTGAAGCCCGGTGGGCGCTGGGTGGTCATCGCCACCCTGTCGGGCACCATGGCCCAGGTCGACCTGCTGCGGGTGATGATGAAGCGCCTGGTCCTGACCGGTTCGACCCTGAGGGCCCGATCGGCAGACGAAAAGGCCAGGCTGATCGCAGGCGTCCGCGACCAGGCCTGGCCCTGGGTCGTGTCTGGGGCGGTCCGGCCGCCGGTGGAGGCGACCTTTCCGCTGGATCAGGCCGCCCTCGCCCACCTCAAACTTGAGGCGGGCGAACACGTCGGCAAGATCGTGCTGACAGTCTGAAGACTACCAGCGGTTTCCGCGCACGGGACGCAGCGACGAGATGCTGTCGTTCATGCCGAACCGCTCCAGGTTGCTGACGTCTCCGGTGAAAGTCTGGCACCGGCCGCGGAAGTTGGCGTCCGTACAGGCCTGCCACTCGCCCTGGAACCGCATCGAGCTGATCCGGTCGTTCAGGCCGCTGCGACCCAGATCGGCCACTTCGCCGCGCAGGGTCAGGGACGCACCGCGATAGTTGGCGTCGCGATAGACGGTGATGGTGTTGCGGCCACCGCCGCCACCCCAGTTTCCGCCGCCGTTGTTGTCGCCCCAGCCGCCGCCGTTGTTGCCGCCGCCGTTCTCCAAATCGCCCCGGACGTTGCCGCACACCAGACGCCCGTTGTTGTTGGCCACATCGTGGTCGGCACAGCGCCGCAGATCGATGGAGGTGCCCCGCAGGCGCCCGCGCTCGTCACGGCAGTCGGCATACAGTCGACCCTGGTTGACGTAGGAGCCGCTGCACGTCGCGGCGTAGCTGCCACGCGGGGCGACCCGCTGGGGGCCGTCCTGGCCCCGGCCCGGCGCATACTCCTGGGGCGAGGTGGACAGGGCGGCCATGGCCGCCAGGCTCAGGATCGACAGCATTTCATTCCCTCCGGTTGGTTCCTGTGACGCCAAACGCGTCCATGAGGTCCATTGTTCACAGCCTGGATGAACCGTGGCTGTATGAGGATGTCGGACATCGTTTTCTTTTTCGGCGAAACGGCCTATATCGCTTTCATCCGCGCCCGGCCGAAAGGTCGGGCGCCGTTGTTTCCGCGACCCCGCAAGGGCCGCCACAGAACCGGAATCCAGGTCCATGACCGACATCCTGATGCCCAAGGCGACCGCTGTCTGGCTGGTCGACAACACCTCGCTCACCTTCGAACAGATCGCGGCCTTCTGTGGTCTGCATCCGCTGGAAGTGCGCGGCATCGCCGATGGCGACGTGGCCCGTGACATCCGCGGGGCCGATCCGCTGGTCAACGGCCAGCTGACGCGCGAAGAGCTGGACAAGGCCCAGAACGACGAAACCTATCGGATGCAGGCCGTCGTCAGCCGCCACGCCGAACTGCTGAAGCCGGCCAAGGCTCCGCCGAAATACACCCCCGTGTCGCGACGTCAGGACCGCCCGGACGCCATCGCCTGGTTCGTCCGCAACCACCCCGAGGTGACCGACGCCCAGATCGCCAAGATGCTGGGGACCACCAAGTCCACCATCGAAAGCGTCCGCAACCGCACCCACTGGAACAGCGCCAACATCAAGCCGGTCGATCCGGTGACCCTGGGCCTGGTCGGACAACTGCAACTGGACGACGTGGTCAAGAAGGCCGCCGACAAGAAGGCCAAGGACGATCTGAAGCGCGGCGGACCCACCTTGCAGGACATCGAGGCCGAACCCGCCGAGCCGGAATTCGTGCCCGACGCCGTCGAACGCCGCGGTGCCGAGCCCACCGCCGAATCAGTGTTCGGCAAACGCGACTGAGCGCGCCTGTCGCCCAACAACTTGCCACTGGGTGATTGGTGGCTGGTGATTAGTGGTCTGCCGTCACCCTGCCGGTCGTTGGCGAGGTCGCCCATATTCGCAGCCTCAGCCACTAATCACTATTCACTAACCACCTGACGCCACGCCTGGTCCGGTTCTCGCTCACACCTCGAACTTCACCCCCTGGGCCAGCGGCAGGTCGCGGCTGAAATTCACCGTCTGGGTCTGGCGGCGCATATAGGCCTTCCAGGCGTCCGAGCCGGATTCGCGGCCACCGCCCGTGTCCTTTTCACCGCCGAACGCCCCACCGATCTCGGCACCTGATGGGCCGATGTTCACATTGGCGATGCCGCAGTCCGAGCCCCAGGCCGACAGGAAGGCCTCGGCTTCGCGCACGCTGTCGGTGAAGACGCAGGAACTCAGCCCCTGCGGCACGCCATTCTGCATCGCCACCGCCGTCTCGAAGTCGGACCAGGTCATGACATAGAGGATGGGGGCAAAGGTCTCATGCTCGACCACGGCCGTCTGGGCCGGCATTCGCACGATGGCCGGATGGACATAGGCCCCTTCGCCCTCGACCCGCGCGCCGCCGACGATGATCTGGCCGCCCTGCTCGACGGCCTGAGCCAGGGCCGTCTCGAAGCCGGTCACCGCCGCCTCGTCGATCAGGGGCCCCACCAGTATGCCGTCCCGGCGTGGGTCGCCGATCGGCAGGGTGCGATAGGCCGCCACCAGCCGTGCGATCAGACTGTCTGCCACGCCTTCATGCACCAGCAGTCGCCGCAGGGTCGTGCAGCGCTGGCCACAGGTGCCGACGGCAGAGAAGGCGATGGCCCGCACCGCCATCTCCAGATCGGCCGAGGGCGTGACGATCATCGCATTGTTGCCGCCCAGTTCCAGCAGCGACCGCCCCAGCCGCCCCGCGACCGTCGTGGCGACCGCCCGGCCCATCCGCGTCGAGCCGGTAGCCGAGACCAGGGGCACGCGCGGATCGGCGGCCAGGGCCGCGCCGATCTCGTGTCCGCCGATCAGCAGCTGGGACAACCCCTCCGGCGCATCGCCGAACCGGGCCAGGGCCCGGTCGAACACCGCCTGGGTCGCCAGGGCGGTCAGGGGCGTCTTCTCCGACGGTTTCCAGATCACCGGATTGCCGCAGACCAGGGCCAGGGCCGCGTTCCAGGCCCAGACCGCCACGGGAAAATTGAAGGCCGCGATCACCGCCACCGGGCCGAGCGGCTGCCAGGTCTCGCGCATATGATGGCCGGGGCGTTCGCTGGCCAGGGTCAGGCCATAGAGTTGGCGCGACAGGCCAACGGCGAAGTCGCAGATGTCGATCATCTCCTGGACCTCGCCCAGACCTTCCGACACGATTTTTCCGGCCTCCAGGGTGACCAGTCGGGCCAGGTCGGCCTTGGACGCGCGCAGTTCCTCGCCCAGCAGCCGCACCAGTTCGCCCCGCCGGGGCGCGGGGACCTGCCGCCAGGCCTGGAAGGCCATGGCTGAACGGGTGATGGCGGCCTGAACCTGATCCGGGGTCGCTTCCATCAGCGTGCCCGCCGACGAGCCGTCGATGGGTGAGCGGGTCGGCAAGCCGCCGCCCCAGACGCCCTCCGCCACGCCCAGCCCGGTCAGGATCGTCTTCGCTTCGTCCGCTGCCGTGGTCATCGCCGGTCTCCCTGTCTCGCGCGGTCTGACTTAGCGGTGCCGGTCGCTCGGGCAAAGCGGAACCGCCGCCGCGCCATCGGGTTCTGTCCGGCATTCCCCCTGTCAGGAGACTGCCCCATGAAAGTGCGCGATGTGATGAGCAAGGACGTCCAGGTCGCCCGGCCCGGCGATCCGATCCAGGAAGTCGCCGCCCGAATGGCCGCCGGCGACTTCGGCTTCATGCCGGTAGCCGACGGCGACACCCTGATCGGCACGATAACGGATCGCGACATCACCGTCCGCGCCGTCGCCAGCGGGGCCGCACCGTCCGCCGCCGTGGTCGAATACATCACACGCGACCCGCACACGGCCCATGAGGACGACGACCTGAAGACCGTGCTGGATGCCATGGGCAACCGCCAGATCCGCCGGCTGCCCGTGCTGGACAAGAACGAGCGCCTGGTCGGGGTGATCTCCCTTGGCGACCTTTCCACCCGCGTGAAGGAGAAGTACGCGGGCGAAGTCCTGGAAGACATCTCCCGCAGCGCCTGACGTTCACCTCTGCTTCACCCTGCCTCCAAACCCGTCGTTCATGGATGCCCTTCATTCTGGACGACGGTTTGGAGGTCGAATGGCACGCGCGCAGTTCCAGAAGGGTCAGAAGGTCTGGGTCGAATGCGTCGGCGCATGGGCCCAGATCGAAAAGGTTCAGCCCGTCTGGGCCAAGGGCTTCGAGGAGCCCGTGCGCGTCACCTATGACGTCGGTCTGGGTCGTGAATTCCTGGGCAACGAACTGCTGGCTCCGGTCGAGGATCCAGCGGCCCAGAGCGCCGAGCAGTGGCGTCTGCTGCGCGCCCGCAACAAGTGGCAGACGGCCGAGGACTGCCCCCACCATCCGTTTCCCGGCAGCTATCCCGTCGTTGTGACCGACGCCGCCGACTGGGGCGGCTGGCGCGTGCCGGGGGCCGAGTATGACCGCGACCCGGAACGGATCGAGTTCCAGGCCCGGCTGATCGCCGCCGCGCCTCAGTTGATGGCCCTGGCCCAATCGGTGGTCGACGCCGTCGATGACTCGCCCGAGGATGCGCCGCCCGAGGCGCGCGTCCTGGCACGACAGGCCCGGACGATCCTGAAAACCATCACGGATGTGCTGGCGGCCCCCGCGATCAGCGAGGCCCGACCCCGGATTGAGTCCCGCGCGCCACAGGCGGCGTGAGGGTTGGGCCGATGTCACGCGGCGTCTCGACACATCCGCGCGACGCAGCCTAGATTCGATCGGTGCTGAATCGTCCGGGAGAGCGCCTTGCGGGGCACGGAGCGCCGCTATAGCGGACCGGGGCGGAGGGCCTCGGACAACCGCCGGGGTCCGCCCGCCTGGGCACGCATCCTGCTGCTCTGCATCACCCTGGCCGTTGCCGTCTATGTGCTGTTCTTCGCGCGCGAACTGGCCCGCCCGGCACGCGAGGCCGAGACCCTTCGCGAGCAGGCCCTGAACCGCGAAACCCAGCTTTATGCCGCCGTCGTCCAGGCTCGCCTGGGTGAAGCCACCGCCGGCTTGAGCGTGGCGGTACAGGCGCTGGAAAGCGGCGCTGCCGAGAATGCGGTCACCCGCGCCCAGGCCGCCGCGCCCAACACCCGTTTCGCCCTGGCCGAGGTCGGGGTCGCGGGCACCAGGCTGACCCCCGACGGCCGCGCCCTGGTGACCCGATCACCGGCCGGTGATCGGTGGGTAACGGCGACCACACCCCTGCCCGCCCTGAATACCGCCGATGCGGACGTCACCGTGCGTCTGATGCCCACCGAGGCCGCACGCGATGCCGGAGCACCCGACACCCGCCAGGTCGCCCTGCCGCTGAGCGATACGGGCCTCAGCGTCGTCGGGGCACAGCCGATGGCATCGGGGGCGGCGGGCCTGCTGGACGATGCCTGGGTCCTGCTGACGCCCATGGTGATCGGGGCCATGGTCCTGTTGCTGGTGCTGATCCAGCAGGCACGGCAACGAGGCCTGAAGAAGGAGTTCGCCGATACGGAGCGGCGGTTCCGGGTGGCGGTCGAGGGCGCGCGTTGCGGCGTCTGGGAATGGGACCTTGAGGCGGACGAGGTCACCCTGTCGGACTATATGGCCGTCATGCTGGGGCTGGAACGTGGCGGGGCTGTGCCGGCCGAGCTGGTGATGTCGCGCGTGCATCCGCGTTATCGCGATCCCCTGCTCCACGCCCTTCGCCAGGCGGCGACCTTCGGGGCATTTGAGGCCAGTTTCCCAGTGCCCGACGCCCAGGGCCGGGCCCGCTGGATCGACGCCCGTGGCCAGGCGCGCGGCGACCGGGGCGAGGACGGGTTCACCGTCATCCTGGGCGTCGCTCTGGACATCACCGAGGAGCGCCGCGCCAAGGCCCAGGCCCAGGCCGCCGAGGGCCGCCTGCGCGACGGGATCGAGAGCGTGTCCGACGCCTTCGTCCTGTTCGATCGCCAGGGTCGACTGATCCTCTGGAACCAGGCCTTCAAGGACGCCTTCGGCTTCGACGAGGGGGTGGTCCGGCGCGGGGCCCAGAAGGACGAGCTGAACCGTATCGCCGCCCTGGCCATCAAGACCGAGCATGAGGCCGCCGGATCGCGGGCGGGCGCGCGTGAGGTCGAGTTGCAGGACGGCCGCTGGCTGCAGCTGTCCGAACGCTACACCTCCGACGGCGGCACGGTGGTCACCGCCGCCGACATCACCACCATCAAGATGCAGGAAGCCGAACGCCGCCGCGCCGCCGACGGCCTGCGTCAGATGATCGACCAGTTGGAAAAGAGCCAGGAGAAGCTGTCGCTTCTGGCCCGCAAATACGAAGTCGCCATGACCCGGGCCGAGGCAGCGAACCAGGCCAAGTCCGAGTTCCTGGCCAATATGAGCCACGAGCTGCGGACGCCGCTGAATGCCATCAACGGGTTCTCCGAGATCATGGCCGCCGAGATGTTCGGGCCATTGGGTGACCAGCGCTACAAGGGCTATGCCGCCGATATCCTGCGCTCGGGCCAGCATCTGCTCAGCCTGATCAACGACATTTTGGACATGGCCAAGATCGAGGCCGGCAAGCTGACGCTGCACTATGAGACGGTCTCGGTGCAGGAGATCTGCGAGGACGCCATCCGTCTGATGCGGGGCAAGGTCGACGAGGCAGGCCTGACCCTGCGGCTTCAGGCCCCCGACCTGCCGGACATCGAGGCGGACCACCGCGGGGTCAAGCAGGTACTGCTGAACCTGATCTCGAACGCGGTGAAGTTCACGCCGGAGGGCGGCAGCATCACCGTGGCCCTCTCGATGGCGGCGGGCGACCGGGTCCGGGTGGCCGTGACCGACACAGGCATCGGCATCTCGGCCGATGATATGGCCCGACTGGCCCGCCCCTTCGAACAGGTCGAGGGCCAGCATTCCAAGACCACCCAGGGCACAGGCTTGGGCCTGGCTCTCACCAAGGCCCTGATCGAACTGCACGGCGGCGAACTGTCGATGGACAGCGAGCCGGGACGCGGCACCACCGTCGCCTTCGACCTGCCGATCCGCCGTCCGGCGGCGGTGCCCGTGGAGCAGGCGCGGGCGGCCTAAACGGCCTCAGGCCGGGACATAGGTCAAGCGGACCACATCGCCGCTCATGACCTCATGCGCCATAAGGCGAAGGCGCGATCGCGGGCCGGCAAACAGGGGTTTTCCCTCGCCGATGACGACGGGGTGGACATAGAGACGATACTCATCGACCAGACCGAGGTCGCCCAGGCTTTTCGCAAGCTCGGGGCCCGCAATTTCGATGATGCCGTCATGCTCGGACTTGACCCGGCGCAGTTGTGTCTCGAGGTCCTCGGCGATCAGGGTGGCATTGGGCCCCACCGCCTTCAAGGTGCGTGACACGACCCATTTGGGCTGCGCTCGCCACGCGGCGGCGAAATCGCGCTCGGCGCTGCCCCAGCCAGGCTGGTCTTCGTCCCAGTACCGCATCGTCTCGTACATCCGGCGTCCATGCACCACGCCCGAAAGACTATGCATATCCTCGACGAAATGCTGAAACAGGACCGGGTCGGGCGCGAACGCCTCATGATCGACATAACCGTCCAGCGACTGGTTCAACGCAAAGACAAACCTGGCCATGCTTCAAGATTCCTGATCGATGCGGTCGACCCTGGGACCAGATTTAAGGCCTCGGCTCCTTCTGGTCACGTCCTTCCCCACGCCCTCGCCCACCGTTCCGGCCACGCGGGCCTCCGCGCGACAGGATAGGAGACAAGGCGGTGCGCTCTGCCGGGGTCAAGGTGTCGAACAGGACCAGGGAATCGTCCTCCAGCCGGGCCCTCCCGCGCAGTTCGGCAGTGCGCGAACGTTCCAGCAGGATCCGAACGGCAGCAGCGTCATAGTCCGGCGCGGTGACGGCCTGGACCGCCTGGCGACGCAGGGTCCGCGCCTCCTCGAAATCAGGGCGCGCAGCCAGGGCCGAGGCCCGCATGGCCTGGCGGACCCGATCGCGGACCTGGGGATCGACGCTTTCGATCACCTCCCAGGCCGGGGGGCGGCCACCGGGTCGGCGCTGCTGCTCGACCCGTTCCTCGACCTTGGGCCGCGTCACCGCGACGGTCAGGAAGGCCGTGGCCGCGAACAGGTTCAGCGCAACCGAGGCGGCCAGCAGGATTTTCAAGGTTCGCGCGTTCACCCCACCCACTCCATGTCGTCGGCGGCATCCAGAGAGGCCTGGTACAGGACCGCATCGGCCTGGGCATCGGCGGTCAGATGGGTGGTCAGGCCCAGGCCCGCCACGACCCCGGCACAGGCCGCCGCCGCCCACCCGGCCCCTGCCATCAGGAAAACCTTGTCCAGCCAACGCCGCCCGGCCCGACCGGCCTTCAGGCCGGACTCCGCGGCCGCCGCGATGACGCGGTCACGCAGGGCCATGCTGACGGTGGGCGCTTTCGATTCATGCAGCAGGGCGTCGATCTCGTCCGCCTCGGCCAGGGCCGCGCCTGCGGCCTCCGGCACCGTGGCCAGATAGTCTTGCGCCGACGCCCGTTCGGCCACGGGCCAGCGCCGGGCATCCGCACCATAGGCGTCGACCAGGGCGTTGAACCGTTCGGGCGTCATCTCAACTCTCTCCATCCGCGCCGGACCGAAGATCGGCCAGCGACAGTCTCAGCGCACGCCGCCCGCGCGACAACAGGCTTTCCAGCGCCTCTATGCTGACCGCCATCAGGGCGGCGGCCTCGATGTTGGTCAGCTCCTGATAATGACACAGGACAATGGCCTCCCGCTGCCGTTCGGGCAGGGCCGCCAGCGCCTTGTCGACCCGGCTGGACGTGTCGGCGGCGATCAGGCCGCGATCGGGGGCCGGTCCGTCGTCGGGACGATCCGGCGGGTTGTCGGTCGGCACCTCGCGGCGGCGGCGCAAACGATCATAGCACAGGTTCAGGCCCACCCGATGCAGCCAGGTGTCGAAGCGGGCCTGGCCGGGGGTCCAGCGCGGCGCCTGTTTCCAGGCGCGCAGCATGGCCTCTTGCGCCACATCCTCAGCCTCCACCGGATCACCCAGCATTCGGCCCGCCAGCGCCAGCATACGCGGCAGCTTTCGCGCCACCATGGCCTGAATGGCCGCGGGGTCTCCCTGACCCCGCGGCGCACCAGATCTTCGTCGGGGTCGGCGACGTTCGCCAAGCCGGCCTCTCTCCTCAAGGTGAAGAGGGTCGATCGAGCGATCGCGACCGTCCCCGACATCGTCTTACTCCGAAGTCGGCATCGCTGGCGATGCCGGTTGCGGACGGGCCGCCCGACGCTCGCTCATCCGCTCGCGCCGGGTCTCGCGACGCGCTTCGTGGGCCGCGCGCTGTTCTTCGGCAGTGACATAGCCGTCGCTGTCGGTGTCGATGCGGGCAAAGCCCTGCTCGGCCTTGGCCTGGGCCTCGGCGATCACGATCGGACCGCGTTCGCGGCCTTCGCCCCGGGCCTCATGCGGGCCGCCGGCGCGATGGGGCCCGCGCGGACCATGGCGCCGACCGGCGCGCTCACCCCGTTCGGGGCGGGCCTCGGCGGCGGCATCGAACTCGGCCCGCGTCACCGAACCATCGCCGTTGGCATCCATACGGGCAAAGCGGCGGTCGGCGTGCTCGGATCGGCGCGCTTCACGCTGGCCCTGCATCTCCTCGGCGCTGACCGAGCCGTCGCGATTGGCGTCCAGGGCGGTCAGCCGGCCGATGCGGCCATCCACGAACTCGGCGCGGCTGATGCGGCCGTCATTGTCGGTGTCGGCGCGCTGCATCCGGTTGGGTCGTTCCTGGTCAGTCCCAGCCTGTTGGGCGATGGCCACGCCGGCGGCGGTGGCCAGGGTCAGGGCGGCCACGCCGCCGACCAGCAGTGTCTTGGTGCGGTTCATCTTCGATCTCCACGATCCACAAGGGATCCAAAGCCCCCACTTCGAAAGATCAAACGCGGGCGCGATCAAAGTCCGTCGCGAGATGGTTTCAGCACCTTGTCGAAGGCGGCGCGGGCCTTCTTGCGGACCGTCGTCAGGCGCCGTTCCAGCAGGGCGAAGGTCTGGCATCCCCCCGCCGTGGCCAGCAGGGCGCGAAGGCCTTCCGGCTCATCCTGCGGATCGGGTCTTTCGTCGAAGGCGGCGCTGAGCACCTGGCTCAGGGCCTGTTGCAACCGCCAAGCCTCGGCCAGGGACGGGTCGGCCTTCAAGGCCCCCAGGGTCGAAACCGTCAGGGGGCCGCCCCGTACCGCCGCCGCCAACTGGCGGACCTGGGCTACGAACTCGGCATCGACCTGACCGCCCGGCACCCGTTTCAGATCCCAGCGCCCCTGACCGGGACGCTCGCGCGCCATCAGGTCGCGCATCCGGCGCGCGTCGGCGGCGACGTCTACCCCGGGGCGAGGCCGTCGAAGAATAGCCTCCAGCGTGGCCGTGGTGCGCGCCGCAAAGGCGGGGTCGTCGCTCCACACCACCCGCGCGCGGGTCAGGGCCATGAACTCCCAGGTGTCGGCCTCCTCGGCATAATATTGCGCCACCGCGGAAAGTCGCAGCGACACCGGCCCCTTGGACGCGCCGGGTCGCAGGCGCATATCCACCTCATAAAGCCGGCCCTCGGCCGTATGGGCCGACAGGGCGGCGATCAGCCTCTGGGTCAGGCGGGAAAAGAAGACCCCCGCGGCCCAGCCCTTGGCGTCGGTCATCGCCTCGTCCGGGGCCTCATAGACCGTCATCAGGTCCAGATCGGAAGAGGCCGTCATCTCGCGCGATCCGGCCTTGCCCAGGGCGACCACCGCAAAGGCACCGCCGTTCAAATGCCCGCCCTGCCGTACGGTCTCGGCCGCGGCGACCGGGGCCAGGGCGGCGATCACGGCATCGGCCAGGGCGGTGTGGGCGCGGCCCGCCTCGTCCGGGCCGATCCGACCAGTCAGGGTCTGGATGCCGATGCGGAACATCTGATCGCGGTGCAGGCGACGCACGGCGTTCATGGCGGATTCGAAATCCGGGGCCGTCTTCGCCTCCTCGGCCATCTGGTCGAACAGGCCGGTATTGGCCCCCAGCGGGGTCTGGAACCGAGCGTCCAGCATACTGTCCAGCGCCGCCGGATAGCGGCCCAGCGTCCGGGCCAGGCGCGGCGCATGGGCCATGACACCCAGGACCATGGCGAACAGGGCGGGCTGGTTCAGGAACAGGGCCTGGACCTGAACCCCGGCCGACAGGGCGGAAAAGAAGACGGCGAACCGGCGAAAGGCCACGTCCGCCGCCCCCGTTTCGGCCACCGCCGTCAGCAGACGCGGAGCCAGCCGGGTGAACAGTTCACGTCCCCGCGCCGAGCGCGTCGCCGGGATGCGTCCATGGTGCCAGGCCCGAATGGTGTCGGCGACATTGGCCGGGTCGGTGAATCCCATCCGGCTGAGGGTCGCAAGGGTTTCGGGGTCGTTCTCCACCCCGGTGAAGACCAGGCTGCCATAGGGGGACGACAGCGTCTCCTCGCCCTCGAACAGCTCGCCATAGCGCCGGTTCACGTCGGTCAGCAGGGTTTCCACCGAGGCATCGAACGCCATCAGGTCCCCCTGACCGGCCAAGGCAGCCACCATGGCCCGCCGGACAGGATCGGACGGCAGGACGTGGGTCTGTTCGTCATCCAGCATCTGGACGCGGTGTTCCAGGGCCCTGAGCCGCTCATAGGCGGTGCTCAGCTCGGCGGCGACCGTGTCCGGGACATGGCCCGCCGTGACCAGGGCGGCCAGGGCCTGCAGCGTCCGAGGCCCCCGCAGGGCCCGATCCCGACCGCCCAGGATCAGTTGCTGGGTCTGGGTATAGAATTCGATTTCGCGGATACCGCCCCGGCCCAGTTTCACATTGGCACCGGCGGCGATCAGACCGTCGCCGGTCTTATGGACGTGGATCTGTCGCTTGATCGACTGGATGTCGAGGATGGCCTGATAGTCCAGGCTGCGTCGCCAGACGAAGGGGATCAGAGCCTTCAGGAAGGCCTCGGCCTGGGTCTGGTCGCCGATCACCGGGCGGGCCTTGATGAAGGCCGCCCTTTCCCAGTTCTGGCCGACGGATTCGTAGTAGGCCAGGGCCCGGTCGACGGCCACGACCGGCGGGGTCGAGGAAGGGTCGGGCCGCAGCCGCAGATCGACGCGGAACACATATCCGTCCGCTGTCCGCTCCTGAAGCAGGGCCGCCAACCCCTGGGCCGTCCGGTCGATGAACCGCTGAACCTCCGCCCCCTCCGGCAGGACGGCGGCGACCGCTTCGGGATCATAGAACAGCGACAGGTCGATATCGCTGGAATAGTTCAGCTCGAACGCCCCGTGCTTGCCCATGGCCAGACCGAAAAGACCGGGCACGGGGTTGTCGGGATCGGGCGGAGACAGAAGCCTTCCCCGCTCTCTCTGGTCTTGGGCGACCGCCCTCAGGGCACACTGGGCGGCGACGTCGGCGAACCGCGACAGGGCCCCGGTCACGGCGTCCAGGTCCCAGACCCCGCCCAGGTCGGCCAGGGCCGTCAGCAGATGCAGGTCAGCCTTCAGTCTTCGCAAGGGGGCCCGCACCTCGTCCGGCCCGCCGGTCAGGGCCACGGTCTGCGCCAACAGTTGCGCCAGCCGATCGTCGGGGTCGCCTTCCAGGATCAGCCGCAAGGCTTCGGGGCGTCGCCGCGCCAGCCCGGCCAGATAGGGAGACGCCCCGAAAACGGGTGCAAGACCGGCCCAGGCCTCGTCCAGGACGGCACGCCAGTTGCCCGCATCGGCGGCTTCGCCCAGCTGCTCATGGATCCGGGCGGCGGCCTCGACGTCAATGACGGGACCGCAGGGCTTCAGGCGAAGGGCCATGCCGCTCATCCCGCAGCCGCAGGAAGCACCAGGGCGACGCGCAAGCCGGGACCTGAGCCATCATAAATACCCGGCCCCTCGTCCAGGGCGATACGCCCGCCGTGCGCCTCGATCACGGCGGCGACCAGTGACAGGCCCAGGCCAGAGCCCGCCTCGGTCCGGCTGTTGTCCAACCGCACGAAGCGCTGGACGACCCGCTCGCGATCGCTTTCCGGCACGCCGGGGCCCGTGTCGGTGACGGAATATTCGATCTCACCCGACGATCGCCTGCGGGCTCTCAGTTTCACGGCCCCGCCCGAGGGCGTGTATTTGATGGCGTTGTCGATGACATTGGCCAGGGCCTGGGCCAGGAAGGGCTGGTTGGCCTCGACCATCAGGCCGCGTTCGATCTCGGCGGAAAACTCCAGCCCCTTGTCCTCGGCGGCGGGCTCATACAGTTCGGCCATGTCGACGGCCAGGTCGGCGGCATCGAACAGGGCCGGGTCCGGGGTCCGCCCGGCCGCCGCCTGCAGGCGCGCAATGGCCAGGACGGTGTTGAAAGTCTTCAGCAGGGTGTCGGCCTCGTCCAGGGCCACGCCCAGGGCATCGACCCCCGACACCCGCCCGGCCTCGGCATCGATCAGCGCCACCTCCAGCTTGGCACGCATCCGGGTCAGGGGCGAACGCAGGTCGTGGGCGATGGCATCGCCCGCATGGCGGATGGACGCCATGGAGGTTTCCAGCCGATCCAGCATCTGGTTCAGGCCCTGGCCCAGTTCGTCCAGTTCGTCGCCGGTCGAACGAACATCGGCGCGGGCCTTCAGATCGCCCTCCTGCACCGCAGTCACCACCCTGTTCAGCCGACCCATGGACCGCTCGACATTGCGACTGATCAAGAGGCCGCCGCTGAGACCGAGCAGCAGTACCATGGCCATGGCCCCCCACAGGGCCTGGGTCAGGCGCTCCAGATACTGTTCGATGTCGCCCATGTCCTCGCCGACGAACAGGATCTCTCCGCCGCTCAGGGTCATTTCCACCCCCATGGCCTGACGCCGTTCGACCCGGCCCTCGGGATCGGTGTCGGTCAGGCGGAAACTGTCCCAGCGTTCGCCCGTCGTGGCGGAATCGCCCGCCTCCGGGGCGATGGGCGAGGTGTTGACGCTGCCGGTGATGATCGACCGGTCGCGGTCCATCAGAAGGTAGAGATAGGGCCCACCCCGGACGGTTCGGTCGACCAGCGCCTGGTTCAAGGCATCGCGACCGCGCTCGCGATAGATGGAGGTCAGCACATCCAGCTCGGCCCGGATGTCCGACTCCGCGCGCGCGCGCGCCTCGGACGCCGAGGCGAAATAGACATAGCCCAGCACCGCACTGGCCGTCGCCGCGAACAGCGCCAGAAACAGCAGCGTCAGCCGAAAGGGCGTGCGCCGAAAGAGGGAGGGCAACCTCAACTCTCCCTCCCCTTCATGGGGAGGGACGACCGCGTCAGCGGTCCGGGTGGGGAAGTCTCCAAGACGTCTCTTACATAGGTCAGCACGGCATTCAGATTGTCTCGGATGGCGGCATTCTCAAAGCGCAGTGTTCGAAATCCCTCGCGCGCGAAAACCGCGTCGCGAACTCGATCATGTTCAGCCTGCTGCTCCGTTCGATGAGAGGCACCGTCAACCTCCAGGATCAATCGATACTCAAAGCAGACGAAATCCAGGAAATAGCCTCTGACTGGCGCTTGCCTGCGGAAATGGTAGCCGTCACGCCTCAGACCCTTCAGTCCGACCCACAGTCGCGCTTCAGGCGGAGTCAGTGCCTTGCGCATCTCCCTGGCCCTGGTCGTCGGTTTCATGGGCTGAACTTCCCCACCCGGCTTCGCCTTAAGGCGAAGCGTCCCTCCCCATGAAGGGGAGGGAGATTACCTCTTTCCACCCTCCCCCGGCGGGGGAGGGAAAGATCATGTCCCGGCTCAAGCCTCCAGCCGATACCCCGCCCCGCGCACGGTCTGGAGCATGGCGTGGTCGAAACCCTTGTCGATCTTGGACCTCAGCCGGCTGATGTGGACGTCGATGACATTGGTCTGGGGGTCAAAATGATATTCCCAGACCTTTTCCAGAAGCATCGTCCGCGTCACCGACTGGCCGGCGTGGCGCATCAGGAACTCCAGCAGCTGGAACTCGCGCGGTTGCAGGTCGATCTCCGTCGTGCCGCGATGCACCGTGCGGGCGATCAGGTTCATCTCCAGATCGCCGACCTTCAGCACCGTCTGGACACCGCCCGTCTCACGCCGGCGCGACAGGGCCTCGACCCGCGCGATCAGTTCCGCAAAGGCGTAGGGCTTGACCAGATAGTCGTCACCCCCGGCCTTCAGCCCCACCACCCGATCCTCGACCTCGCCCAGGGCCGACAGGAACAGGACCGGGGTCTGGTCGCCGTTCTTTCGCAGGGTCTCGACCATGCCGATGCCGTCCAGGCGCGGCATCATCCGGTCCACGACATAGACGTCATAGCCGCCCTTCTGCGCCTCCAGCAGGCCAAAGGCGCCGTCCACGGCATGGACGACGTCATGCCCGCCCTCGCTGAGCCCCCGGACCATGGCGGTCGCGGCCTCGGCGTCGTCTTCGACCACCAGAATACGCATGGATCAGCCCTCGTTCAGATTCGACACGCCACCATAACCGATCAGCGGCGTTCGGATCATTGATTCGGCGTCAGGATTCCGGCAGCGCCAGCACCACCGGCAAGGCCCCCTCGCCCGGCACCCACAGCTGGATGAACAGCCCCTGGCGGCGACCCTGGCGCGCAGCCCCGACGGCTCCGGTCAAGTCGGCGACCGCGCCGACGCGGCGACTACCGACCCTTTGGATCACGAAGCCCGGTTCGAACCGACGATCGCCGCCCGGCAGGACGCCGGTGACGACCAGGCCGGTCACCCCGTCCGGAATGCCGTACCTCTGGCGCAGCGCCGGGCTGATGGGCGCGACGCTCAGACCGGCCACGGCCTGTCCGGCGACCGTGCCACCGGGCGCATCAGGATTGGCGGGCAGGGCGTTGCGGGTGGCGTTCAGGGCCGCGCGCGCCGGGCGAACGCCCGATCGCACCGTAACGGTGCTGCGGCGACCGTCGCGCAGGATTTCCAGCTCGAACCGCTGGCCCGGCTGGACCGCGCTGACCCGGCGGGTCAGATCGGTGGAATCGGTCACCGCCCGACCATTCATCGTGACCACGACATCGGCGAACTGCAGTCCCGCTGCGGCCGCGGGACCGCCCGGCGTCACGTCGCTGACCACCGCTCCCTTGGTCGTGTCAGGCAGGCCCAGGGCATCCAGCTGTTCCGCATCCGGCGTACCGATGCTGACCCCCAGATAGCCGCGCTGGATCGCCTCGCCCCGCATCAGCCGGTCCGTGATCGGCTTGGCCACCGAGGCCGGGATGGCAAAGCCGATGCCGACCGATCCGCCGGTCGGAGAATAGATGGCGGTATTGACCCCGATCACCCGCCCATAGACGTCAAAGGTCGGGCCTCCCGAATTGCCGCGATTGATCGCGGCATCGATCTGCAGATAGTCGGTATAGGGGCTGTTGGGATCGTTGATGTCGCGGGCCTTGGCCGACACGATGCCGGTCGTGGCCGAGCCGCCCAGGCCGAACGGATTGCCGACCGCGATGACCCAGTCGCCGACGCGCGGCTCGGCCTCTTCCTCGAACGTCACGAAGGGGAAGTCGCCCCCGTCGATCTTGATCACGGCCAGGTCCGTGTCCTCGTCGCGGCCCACCAGACGGGCCTTCAGCTCGCGCTGATCGGCCAGGCGGACGGTGATCTCCTCGGCATTCTCGACCACATGGTTGTTGGTCACGATGTAGCCGTCGGCCGAGATCAGGAAGCCGGATCCCGCGCCGATCGCCGTTTCGCCCTCATCAGGATCGACCCCCTCCGGCACCGGAGGTCGGGCCCCCGGCGGCACGCCGAAATCGAACGGCAGGCCGGGAATGGAAAATCCGCCCTGCCCCCGCTGGACACGCGTCTTCACATCGATCTGGACCACGGCCGGAGCCACCTGCTGAAAGATGTCGGCAAAACTGAGCGGGGCCCCTGTCGGCGGCGCAAAGGCCAGGCCCGGCGCACCCGCGCTGGGGGTCAGGCGGCCACTGACGGCACCGGGCTCGGCCCGCGCGCCCGGCCACTGGATCACGCCGCCCAGGGTGGCGACGGCGGCAATGGCCAGACCGGCAGCCGCCCCCAGAATGAACTCCTTGCGCTTCAGCATCGTGGTCCCGGACTATCCATGGGCCCCGGCAGACCCGGAGCGGTTTCGCCTTCAGATATAGGGTGATCCGCCAAGAGGCCAATCATAGCTC
>Ga0209066_10002843_pt1 | contig 20439 bp, 14 predicted proteins | sample All_14_2_FD_187198 | JGI IMG/M metagenome (GOLD analysis project Ga0209066, IMG submission 187198) | Freshwater microbial communities in response to fracking from Pennsylvania, USA - Allegheny Zone_MetaG_DW_15 (SPAdes) (version 2) ... | reverse complement strand
CAGGCAGCAAGGCCGAGCACATCGCGGCAAAAGTGCTGGACGGACTCAATCAACCCTATCCGCTAGGCCGGATCACGGTGACGACAACGCCCAGCATTGGCATCGCCCTCTTCTGCGGCCAAGAACCAGGGCCTGACGAGCTGCTGCGACGCGCAGATCGGGCGATGTACGCAGCCAAGGCGAGCGGGCGCAACCAGATTCGTCACCTCGACGCGGCCTGACCCCTGCCCTCAGCGGCTCGGTCGCGGCGAACGCTTGGCGGGAGACCGTCTGCACTTGCCCGCCAGTGCCTTTCCTGCCGGACGATCATCACCATTGCGACCGCGGGCCACACCATTGGGGGCACGTCCGGCACTTGCCGCCACAGCTGCCGGTTGCTGGCGGGGCACGAGGCAATTCGGCCCATTGCCGATCAAATCCGCCCGCCCCATGCGCATCAGGCCCTCACGCAGGATCGGCCAGTTCTCGGGGTCGTGCCAACGCAGGAAGGCCTTGTGCAGCTTGCGGATCTTGCCGGCGCGCGCGGTCTCGACCGCTTCGGATTCCGCCGACACCTTCTTCAGCGGATTCTTGCGCGTGTGGTACATGGTCGTCGCCAGCGCCATCGGCGTGGGCAGGAAGGTCTGCACCTGATCGAGGCGGAAGTTGTGCCTCTTCAGCCACAGCGCCAGGTTGAGCATGTCCTCGTCGGTCGTGCCCGGATGGGCGGCGATGAAGTACGGCACCAGGTGCTGCTTCTTGCCCGCCTGCGCCGAGAACTTCTCGAACATCTGGCGGAATTCCTCATAGGCACCGATGCCCGGCTTCATCATCTTGGAGAGCGTGTTCTCCTCGGTGTGCTCGGGCGCGATCTTGAGCAGGCCGCTCACATGGTGGGTGACCAGTTCCTTCACGTACTCCGGCGAACGCACCGCGAGGTCGTAGCGCAGGCCCGAGCCGATGGTGATGCGCTTTATGCCGGGCACCGCGCGCGCCTTGCGGTAGAGCTCGACCAGCGAGGAATGGTCGGTGTTGAGGTTCTCGCAGATGCCCGGATACACGCAGGACAGGCGCCGGCAGTTCTCCTCGATCGCCTTGCTCTTGCACGCCATGCGGTACATGTTGGCCGTGGGCCCGCCCAGGTCGGTGATGTGGCCCTTGAAGTCGGGCGACTTGTCGCGGATCTCCTCGATCTCGTGAATGATCGATTCGTGCGAGCGGCTCTGGATGATGCGGCCCTCGTGCTCGGTGATCGAGCAGAAGGTGCAGCCGCCAAAGCAGCCGCGCATGATATTGATCGAGAACTTGATCATGTCCCAGGCCGGGATGCGCGCATTGCCGTAGCTCGGATGCGATGCGCGTGCGTAGGGCCGGTCGTAGACGAAGTCCATCTCGGGCGTGGTCAGCGGCACTGGCGGCGGGTTGATCCACACGTCGCGCGCGCCGGGGCCTTCGCCGTGGCACTGCACCATCGCACGCGCGTTGCCCGGGTTGGACTCGAGATGGAACACGCGCGAGGCGTGCGCGTACATCACCGCATCGTCCTTGACCTGTTCATAGGACGGCAGGCGGACCACGGTATGCGCACGATCGGCGCGACGGGCGGCGACCCGCTCGGCCGCCGGCACGATGCGTACCGGCTGGGCGCCGTCGGCCGCCGCCTTGGGCGCGGCAGCAGCGGGCTCCATGGCATAGGGGTCGGGATGGCTGTCGATCCGGCCCGGCTTGTCGAGCGCCAGTGAATCAGTCTCGTGCCATTCGTCCGAGGGTCGCCAGCCCGGCTTGACCATGAAAGCGGTGCCGCGCAAATCGCGGATGGACTCGATCGGCTCGCCTGCCGCCAGGCGGTGGGTCAGCGCCACCAGCGCGCGTTCAGCGTTGCCGAACAGCAGGATGTCGGCCTTGGAGTCGGGCAGCACCGACCGCCGCACCTTGTCCGACCAGTAGTCGTAATGCGCGATGCGGCGCAGGCTGGCTTCGATGCTGCCGATGACGATGTTCGCGTCCGGGAAGGCCTCGCGCGCGCGCTGGGCGTACACCGTCACCGCGCGGTCCGGCCGCTTGCCGGCTTCGGCATTGGGGGTGTAGGCGTCCTCGGAGCGGATCTTGCGGTCGGAGGTGTAGCGATTGACCAGCGAATCCATGTTGCCGGCGGTGATGCCGAAATACAGCCGCGGCTTGCCGAGCGCACGGAAGGGCTCGGCAGAGTGCCAATCCGGCTGGCTGATGATGCCAACGCGAAAACCCTGCGCCTCCAGCAAACGCCCGACCAGCGCCATGCCGAAGCTGGGATGATCGATGTAGGCATCGCCGGTGACGAGAATCACGTCGCACGTATCCCAGCCAAGCGCATCCATCTCCTTGCGCGACATGGGCAAAAAGGGCGCCGCACGATAGCCAGGGACGGCGCCCGCGAAAATGCTGGAAGCGGCTGATTCCGCTTCAGAAAAAACGTTTGAATTCATGATGACCGCCATTGTAGCGGTGTGAGGCTCGCACCGACGGAAGTGTAAGCCTCTCCCCTCGATTCGATGCACGCCACGGCATTGTCGGCATGCATCCTGCCCTGAGGCAAAAGCGGAGCAAGATCGTCGAACATCCGCGGCAACGGATCACAACCTAACGAGGTCGAACTGGCGACACCTCATAGACCGGTACGAAACCCGCCGGCGGCAGCATCCACTGCGCGGGATAACGCCGCAATGCAGCGGCATCGACCAGCTCCACACTGGGGCCGACATAAGGTTCGATCTCCAAACCCTCCAGCGCACGCAAGGCTTGCCGCACCGCCATGCGGCCCTGCAGCACCGGAAAGTCGGTAACGGACACCAGAATGCGTCCGCGCAATAAACCGCTGTAGACGCCAGGCGTCACATACGACGACACGATGCCCACCGCATCCTCGCGGCCACGCCGACGCAGCTCGGCAACCGCCGCCTCGGCCATCGGCGCATTGCCGACCAGATAATCCAACTCGGGATGGGCATCGAGCACCTCTTCGACCAGCTGGCGCTGAATGGAACGGCCAGTGTCCCCGCCACGCACCGTGACGATGCGCACCGCACTACCTGCAATCGCCTCGCGAAACCCGCGATCGATGAAACCCACCCAGCCTGCATCCTGCGGTCCGGGCAGCCAGGCGATATCGACACTCGGTGAACCGGCCGGATGTCTCGCAGCCAGCCAGTGACCGATCTTCCACCCCAGCTGATACCAGGGTACGCCGACCTTGCCCTTCACTGCCCGGGTATCGATGTCATTGACCAGCGCGAGCACCGGCCGCTGCAGCACATAAGGCACAAGCAGATCGTTGAGTCCGGAAAAGCTCACCGTGCCGACCAGGAGCGCATCGGTACGCGCGTCCTCGATGCACGTCCTGATCCGGTCGCGCTGGCGCTCGAGGTGTTCGTACCCTGCGGATTCGAGCGCGCGCAGCCCCATCCCCAGCGCACGCGCCTCCTCCACCATGCCGAAGTTCACCGCCAGCCAGTAGCTGTCTTTCAAGTGTGGATAGACCGCGCACACCTGCCATGGCTGCGACGCCTCCAGCGGCAGCAGGATTCGACGCTCCAGCCCCGCCGCGACGACAGCGCGCTGATCGCCCGCCCAATGTTGAACGGGCCAACGCAGCTCACCCGCCCCCTGCACCGGGGCGACGCCAACCAGCATGGCCAGCAACACGCATCGTGCCACCCCGATGGCGCTGCGCCGGTAAGATGAACGCCAGCCCATGCTGGCTCGGGCAACACGCGAATCCACGCCAACATCACCTGATAATGGATGTCCCATCTTACGTGAAACCCCCACCGCAACGTCGCTTCGGCCTGCGCGAACGATTGATGCTCGGCCTGTTGCTCGGCGCGCTGGGCACCATCGTCGTTGCCGTGGTCGGTTGGATCAGCTTTCAACGCGTAGTCAGCAGCCAGCAAGCGATCGTTCGCGAAACCCTGCCGACGGCCGACGCCCTGCACGACGCAGTACGCGGCAACGCGCGCCTGGCCGCCTTGGCGCCGCGCCTTGCACGCGCCGACACGCTGGACGAACTCGCACAGTTGCGCACAGCGCTCAACACCGAGTTGCCGCTGATCCGCGAGCGACTGGCCGCGCTCGACTCACCCCATGTCGAACCCGAACTGCGCGCCCGCCTGCGAGCCACCGGTGACGCGCTGGCCGCTCGGCTCGACATCATGGCCGACACGATCGCTGCACGCCTGCACCTGCGCGCTGCGCGCAGCACCGCGGCGCGCGATTTGCGCGACAGCATCACCGAACTGGAAATGCTCGCCAGTGCCCAGACCGACAACGCCACCGCCCTGCTGGTGTCGACGCTCACCACCGTGCTGCAGTCCGAGGAGAGCACCTCGCTTCAGGATCGAAACGCGGCCCGCGACCGGTTGCTCGACGTCGACCTCGACACCCTGGAACGCATGCACGAACTGGTGTTGAACGCCCACGCACTCAGCAGCCTGATCGAGCGGCTCGATGAGCTCGACACCCCTACACGCTTGCAGGCAACCCGCGGTGAATTCGAATCACGCCTCACCCAACTGGCGCGACGCCTGGCTAACATCAGCGACCCTGGCGCGCGGCAACACGGCGCGCAACTCCACGCCGCGCTCTCGGCAGTCATCGCCCCCAGTGGTAGCTTCGACATGCGTGTAGCGGAAATCGAACTGCGCGCGCGCAGCGAAGCCTCCCATGCTGAAGTGGGTGTCCTCACCACCGAACTCGATGCGCTGGCGGGCGAGCTGATCCATCGTGGCGGACGCATCCTTGCCGCTGCCAGTCTTGACGCGGAACGCAGCGCCAGTTCGGGCGTGCTGGCGTTTGGCGTGATCGGTGCATCACTGCTGTTGGTCACGGCGCTGGTGATCATCCAGGTGCTGCGCAGACACACGCTCGGGCGCCTGCTGGCATTGGAGGAAGCCACCCTGGCGCTGGCCAGCGGCAAGCGCGACGTACGCATCGACACGGAAGGCGACGACGAACTCGCCTCGCTGTCGCGCGCGCTGGCACGCTTTCGCGATGACGCGATCGAACGCGACCGTCTTGCCGAGGCGCTGCGCTTGCAACAGCAGGATCTGGAGCATCAGGTTGCCGCCCGCACCGTCGAGCTCAGCGACAGCAACGCTGCCCTGGCCCGCGAGATGGTCGAGCACGCCAGTGCGCGCGTCGCCGCAGAAAACGCCGACCGCGCCAAGACGGCTTTCCTGGGCACGGTCAGCCACGAGTTGCGCACCCCGATGGCGGGCATCCTGGGCTTGCTCGAAATCCTGAAAGACACCCCCACCACACCCGAGCAGACGAGGTACCTCGAACAGATCCGCTCCGCCGCCGTGCTGCTACTCGAACTGCTCGAGGACATGCTCGACTTTGCCCGCATCGAGGCGGGGGGCGTGCAGGTCGAGAACACCCCTTTCAGCTTGCGCGACACGGTCAATGACGTCTTCGCGGTACAGGGCACGCGTGCAGCCGCACGCGGCCTGACCCTGGTGGCAGACATCGACAGCACGGTGGCGGACACGCTGTCCGGCGACCGGCGCAAGCTTAGTCAGATCCTGCTCAATCTTGTCGGCAATGCGATCAAGTTCAGCGACGAAGGCGCGGTGACGATCCACATCGCCCCGGGACGTGGGCCAAACAGCCTGCGCTTCGCGGTGGAAGACCACGGCATCGGCATCGACCCGGCCCGCCAGCGGGAAGTATTCGAACCCTTCGTCCAGGTCCGCGACAGCGGTCGCCACCATGGTGGAACGGGACTGGGCCTGGCGGTATGCAAGCGCCTGATCGAGGCCATGGGAGGCGAGATCAGCCTGATCAGCACCCCCGGCCGAGGCACGACCGTCAGCTTCGAGCTGGCCTTCGAGTTGGCCTTCGACCCCGCCCCGACAGCCCCTGAGCAAGCCCTCAGCCCCGTGCCCGGGGCCCTCAGACCCGGCGGCAACGTGCTGCTGGTCGAGGACGATGCGGTCAATCGCCTCGTGGTTGAACGCTTCCTGACCCTGCTCGATCAGCACCCGGTATGCGCAACCGACATCCAGTCAGCGCTGGCCGCCTTCGATAAGCAGGCACCCGATGTCGCACTGATCGACATGAACCTGCCCGACGGCGACGGCCAGGAGTTGCTGTCGCGCCTCCGCCAGCGGCCTCACGGGTGCGACGTTCCGGCCGTGCTGATGTCGGCCCACGTTCCAGCCCACGAGGTGCAAGCCTTGCTCGACGCCGGGTTTGCCGCCTTCCTGCGCAAGCCCTTTTCTCGCATTCAGCTTCAGGCACTGCTTGCACACCTGCTCGGTGGCCCACGCCCTGCCACGTCGCAGTTAAACCCTCACCCCGCTGTACTTCTTGATACCGCGATGGCCGGCAGTGCGGAAATCGACGCGCAGACGCCCACGTCACCGGAGTGGGTCGACGCACACTTCCTTCAAGCCGAACATGACGCACTGGGCAGCACGGTGCTGTCGCAGATCGCCGACGTTTTCCAGACGCAGGGGCATGCGCTCATCGCGGGCCTGGTACAGGCGGCTCAGTCCGGCGACGCGGATGAATGTCGGCAACGGGCGCACAAGCTGCGCGGAGCAGCATCGAACCTGGGGCTCGAACCACTCAGCACGCTTGCCGCCACACTGGAGCAGGACATTCTGGCAGGCGCAGACACGGCGCTGGTGACGCGCGCACAAGCGCTGGAAACCGCTTACCACAACACCCTTGTTGCGCTGCGTAAGGCGCTGGCCAACCTGACTGCGGTCAACGCCAAGGACTGCTGACCCCTTCAGTCTCCACGGACATCGACATCGGCCGCCAGCCGGTAGCCCTCGCCACGCACCGTCATGATCAACGAGTCCGGCTGATCCGCCGCGTCGATCTTGCTGCGCAGGCGACGTACCAGCACATCGATGGTGCGGTCCTGTGGGTCCCAGTCGCGGCCGCTGACCGCCCGCGACAGGCGATCCCGACTCATCACCTCACTGGGATGTCGCACCAACAAGGCCAGCACCTCGAGCTCGCCCCGCGTCAGTGCCACCTCGTGGCCGGCGGCGTCGCACAATCGGCGCTTGGGCAGGTTCAGCGTCCAACCTGCAAAAGCGAAGATTTCATCCCGCTCGGGCCGTCGGTCGCTGGACCGCATTTCACCCGTGCGTCGCAGCAAGCCTTTGACGCGGGCCAGCAGTTCGCGCGGATTGAACGGCTTGGTGACGTAATCATCGGCACCGACTTCAAGGCCCACGATCTTGTCGACATCGTCATTGCGGCTGGTCACCAGAATGATGCCGATCGAGGCATTGCGCACGCGCAACTCGCGGGCCAAGGACAGGCCGTCCTGTCCTGGAAGATTGATGTCGAGCAGCACCACGTCGACGGACGCATGTTCCAACGCCTCCCAGAACGCCTCGCCATCCCCCGCCAGCAGAACGCGGTAGCCCTCCTGGCCAAAGTAAGCGCCAAGACGGGCCTGCGTGACCAGGTCGTCATCGACGACCATCAGCGTCGCGGCGCGCGTATCCGGAGCTGCTTGCATGCATTCGCCTTTCGAAGAGTGGAACGCGATTTTAACGTCGAAGCCGAGCCTAGGGCCCTACCACAACCGGGCATCGGGTCGGTACTCGACCCGGCGAGTCCTGACCCGCTTGATGTCGGGATGCGCAGGATTGAGCAGATAGTTCCACCCCACGGGCACCACCACCGATGGCACGCGCAGCAACAAGGTCTCGTTCCCTGCCCGCCAGGCATCGCCGACGACCTGCGTTGCGGCCCGACCAACCGACCAATCGACGTTGGCCGCGTCCCAGCCTTCCGGTAGCTCCATCGTTGCCGCGCGGTCGACGAGACGTGCAGGCACGCTCACCTCCACGGCCACCATGCTGCGCGGTGGGCGGCGCGGCGTGTGCACCCGCTTTTCCAGTTGGGCCAGCGCCAGACTGTCCGCCAGATAGATGACCGCAGAGCCGACGCTGTTCCAGCGCCCACCGACCGTTGCCGCCCCCTGACCCGCGCAGCGGAAGTCTTCGGCTGCACACAGCAGCGCGCCGGTGTCCAGATCGACCCAGTCCTGCGCCAATCGCCACAACGTAAAAGAGTGTTCGGCCATCAGGCCGCCGTGCCCGCCATGATGCGACGCAAAGCGTTGACAACCGCCTGGTGGCCGGGCGTGGTGGCGAGCAACTCGATCGGGATTGCGCCCCCCAGGACAGGCACAGGCGCCGACAACCATTCACGGGCGGCCTCGTCGTCACCGAACACCCGGGCCGCCGCACGCTCGACATCGATCAAACGCGCAACGCGGTCGGAGTCATCCTGCGACAGCGGCTTCCCTTCCCGCACCCGGCGGTCGTACGTCGCCGGTGCGACACCCAGCAACTGCGCCAGACTGCGCCCACTGCGACCGAAGCGGTGGGCGAAATCGTCCAGCGAGCGGGTTTCAAAGCCTTCACGCACCATATGGTCGCGTTCGAGTGCCGAAGCCGCATGCAGGTAATGCTGGATGCTGGCGCCGCCCTGGGCGCCACGCGATGCGTACGCGGCGACAGGTTCACGGCTGGAAGAGCTCGCCTTGATGCTCGACATCTTGATCACCTGATTACTTTTGATGAATCAATTGCATGCTCTTTAAAGCAAACTGTCAAGCCCACAGTACGCGTGGCGCTCAGGCCCCATCGCTGGGTATCGCGCCGAGCATCTGAAGCACGAAGCCTTCCGGGGCGATCGGCCGGCCATACAGGTAGCCCTGGAAATGGTCACACCCCATCGCCTGCAACTGTTCATGCGTTGCGATCTCTTCCACGCCCTCCGCAATCACCGTCAAACCCAGGCTATGTCCAAGCCCGATGATCGTCTCCACGATGGTGGTGCCATTCCTGACGTTACCCATGTTTCTTACAAACGACTGGTCAATCTTCAGCTCACTGAAGGGCAGATGCTGCAGATAGGACAGCGAGGAATAACCCGTACCGAAGTCATCGAGCGAGAACGTCACACCCAAGGCCCGCAACGCCGCCATCTTCTCGATCACTGCGTCCACGTTGTGGATCAGCATGCTCTCGGTCAATTCAAGTTTGAGACGCGCGGGACGTGCGCGTGTCCGATCGAACACGGACTGAACACGCGCGACAAAATCCGTCTGCGAAAACTGCGAGGCACTCACATTGACACTCAGGACGAGGTGTTCAAGCGCGCTGTTGTCCGCCCAGCTCACAAGGATCTGGCACGCTGCCTCCAGCACCCAGTTGCCCAAGGGCACGATGACACCCGACTCCTCGGCAACCTGAATGAACTGCCCAGGCGCCTGCATCCCAGCCTCTGGATGCATCCACCGCAGCAGCGCTTCGGCTCCCACGGTGTGGCCCGCTGCGTCCTGCTGCGGCTGGACGAAGAGCCGGAACTCCTGCCTTTCTATCCCTTCACGCAGCCCGCGCACCAGCTCGGCCCGCCGATTCACCTCCGACTGCATGCCTGCGTCGAAAAACCGCATCGCGCCGCGCCCCGACCGTTTCGCGGCATACATGGCCAGCTCCGCCTGCTTGATGACTTCATCCGCACTGGGCTCCGGACCATCGAACAGGGCAGCACCCATACAAGCACCGCACTGATACAGCCCACGACCAAACTCGCTGGGCCTTGCGAGCTCTCGAATCAGCTTTTGTCCAACCGACTGGACATAGGCCGCAGCCGTGCTCGCGTCCTGTCCCAGGTCTTCCAGCATCACGATGAACTCATCCCCGCCCAAACGGGCCACCGTGTCGCTGCTGCGCACGCTATTGCTCAGGCGGTTGGCCAACTCCAGCAGCACGCGGTCGCCCACCTCATAGCCCAGCGTATCGTTGAGCGTCTTGAAGTCGTCCAGATCCACGAACAGCACGCCACCGAACTCGCCAGAACGGCCTGCACCCCCCATCGCCTGCTTGAGGCGGTCATACATCAGTCGGCGATTGGGCAGATGGGTCAGGGGGTCGTAAAACGCAAGCTGCAGGATCTTGGCTTCGGCCTCCTTGCGCTGGCTGATATCCGTCAGCCAGCCGACGTAATGTGTCACCAGCCCGGTGGTATCGCGCACCGCGGTGATGTTGACCCACTCCTCGATATCGGTGTTCGGCTTGTGGCGGGTCCATATTTCGCCTTGCCACACCCCCGTTTCGCTGACGCTTTCGATGATCATCGGCAGGGTCGCAGGCGGATTGCGCGGTGACAGCAGACAACGCACCGAGCGCCCGACAAGCTCTTGGCCCGTGTAACCCGTGTTGCAGGCAAACGCCCGGTTGATCCGCAGGATGCAGCCCGCTGCATCGGTAATCACCATTCCCTGCTGCGACTCGAATGCGGTTGCGGCAATCCGCAAGGCCTCCTCGGCCTGCGCCAGTGCTCGCATGTCGGCATCCATGCAGAACATCACGGGCTGCGCCCCCGGGACAGCGACAACGGTGTGGCTCGAGAGCACTGAAACCCGGCTGCCGTTCTTGTGCCTCAACGCCAGTCTCGCCGGCGGCACGCCCTTGCCATGCTCGAACATCCAGCGGACCGCTTCGCGAACCGGCTCGCGCATGTCCTCCGGGATGATCAAGTCCAGCAGATTGCCACCGATGGCTTCATCAGCCGTGTAGCCGTAAATCAACTCCGACGCCCGGTTCCAATACACCACGGTGCCGTCCACCAGATACCCCTGGATGGACATGGCCTCGGCGTCTTCAAACAGCTTCTGGAAGCGCGCCTCATTCACCTCACGCGGAAACATCGACTCGAGTCGCGCCGGCGGAGCATTTTCAAGCGGCCGATCGTGCTTATCTGTCATGAGCCTACCCAAGAAGTCATGTTCTTTTAAGCGCTGACTGTGCCACACCCGGCGACGCAGTTCGAACATGATAGGCGTCAGCCGCACGGCGGGACATCCCGGTATCGCATGCTAGACTCGCCCCGCTCCCAACGATGTGTTTCCAATGCAGATCCAGCTCCTGATTCCCGGCCTGCTGTGGCCCACCACGACCTTGCTGGGCCCGGCCTCCGGGCTTGCGCTTGACGGCCTGGCGACCCTGCTTGGCCGCGGCTCGCGGCGAGTGGAGACCTTCGAGCCCTACGATCGCCAGCTGACGCGCCTGTTCGAGGTGCCCGGCGACACGCTGCCGATGGCAAGCCTGCGCCGCATGGGCGAAACCGGCGCCCCCAGCCCGGAGCCCGGCTCACACTGGCTGTGCGCCGATCCGGTCAACCTGTCTTTCGCCCGCGAGCACATGCTGCTGCAGGCTTTTGCAGACGAGGAGCTGGACGCGGAAGAAAGCGTGGAGCTGGTCGCAGCACTCAACGACATTTTCGCCGACCTCGGTCACTTCGAAGCCTGCACACCTACGCGCTGGTACCTTCGCCTGAACACGCCAACCTCCGTCACGCTTTACCCGGTGGACGATGTCACCGGCAGGCCCGTCAAACACTTCCTGCCCGAAGGCGAGGACGCAAAATTGTGGCAACGGACGATGAACGAAGCGCAGATCGTGCTGCACAACCATCCACGCAGCCGCGCCCGCGAGGCAGCAGGCCAACGCCCGGTCAACAGCATCTGGCTGTGGGGTGCTGGCACGCTTGAACGCCCGCCCGGGCTGCGCGCTGGTCAAGTGCAAGCCACCGACCCGCTCAGCATCGGCCTCGCCCGCGCTGCCGGCGTCGAAGTGGGCCTGCCGCGACTCGACACCGCTTTGTCGCAAGACACGCTTGTCGTGCTCGATGCGCTGCGCAAACCTGCTCAACAACTCGACCTCGACACCTGGCGCCGAGGCCTGGAAACGCTGGAACACGACTGGTTTGCGCCGCTTGCCGCTGCGGTGCAAAGCGGTCGCATCGACACCTTGCGCTTAAGGGCACCCGGCGATCGTGGCACGCTGGTTCTCGAGCTGCGCCGCAGTGAGCGCTGGAAGTTCTGGCGCAAACCCTACGCCTTCGACGCGCTGCTGAAATCCATCGCCCCGGCCCCTGTGGCACTGCCTGAAGCGCCCTCGAACACGACTCCGAATCCCGACCGATGACCCGCATCCAGCCCCGCACCGTTTCGCAGCACGCCTTCAATCGCCTCGCTGACGCCGGTCTGCACCCCCTGCTCGCCCGGCTCTATGCAGCCCGTGGAATTGCCCGCGCCGATGAACTCGACACCAGTCTCAAGCACCTGCTGCCACCCGAGGCGCTGACCGGCACGCAGGAGGCCGCACAGTTGCTGGCCGACGCAATCGAAGCCGGCGCACGCATGGTCATCGTCGCCGACTACGACTGCGACGGCGCCACCGCCTGCGCAGTCGGCATGCGCGCCCTACGCGCCTTCGGTGCCGACGTGCATTACCTGGTGCCCGATCGCGTAACGCTGGGCTACGGCCTCACCCCCGCCATGGTGGAGATCGCCGCACAGCTCGAGCCCGACGTGCTCATCACGGTGGACAACGGCATCGCCAGCGTCGAAGGCATCGCCGCCGCGCGCGCCCATGGCATGGCCACGGTGATCACCGACCACCACCTGCCCGGCGACGTGCTGCCCGAAGCCGACGTCATCGTGAACCCAAACCAGCCCGACTGCGACTTCCCCAGCAAGGCACTGGCGGGCGTGGGCGCGATGTTCTACACCATGCTCGCGCTGCGCGCCGAGCTGCGCGAACGCGGCGCCTTCGCCGGCGGCAAGGAGCCCAACCTTGCCGACCTGCTCGATCTGGTGGCACTGGGTACGGTGGCCGACGTGGTCAAGCTCGACCGCAACAACCGCATTCTGGTCGCGCAGGGCCTGGCGCGCATGCGTGCGGGACGCCTGCAGCCGGGCATCCGCGCCCTGTTCGCGCTGGCCGGGCGCGACCCGGCACGCGCCAGCACGATGGACCTCGGCTTCATGATCGGCCCACGCCTGAACGCCGCCGGGCGACTGTCGGACATGAGCCTGGGCATCGAATGCCTGATCACCGACGACGCTGGCCGCGCGATGCACATCGCCCAGGAACTCGACAAGCTCAACCGCGAGCGCCGCAGCATCGAGGCCGGCATGCAGGAAGAAGCACTGGCCCGCCTCGCGGGTTTCGATGCCGGCAATCGCGCCACCGTCGCCCTGTTCGAGCCCGACTGGCACCAAGGCGTGATCGGCATCGTGGCCGGCCGCATCAAGGAAAGGCTGCATCGGCCGACTATCGCTTTCGCACGCGCCAACGACGGCGAGCTAAAGGGCTCGGGCCGCTCCATTCCCGGCCTGCACCTGCGCGATGCGCTCGACCTCGTCACCAAGCGCCATCCTGAGCTGATCGTGCGTTTCGGCGGCCACGCCATGGCCGCCGGCCTGACCATCCGCGAATCGGAACTCGCACGCTTCGATGCGGCCTTCGAAGACGTGGTCAGCGAGCTGCTGGAACCCGCGCAACTCGAACACCGCATCGAGACCGACGGCAACCTGGAGTCCGGCTACTTCGCGCTCGATGCGGCACGCATGCTGGACAACGAGATCTGGGGCCAGGGTTTCCCGGCACCGGTGTTCGACGACGTGTTCCGTGTCGAGCGCCAGCGCATCCTGAAGGACAAGCACCTGAAGCTGGAGCTGAGCCGGGGCGGCAGCCGCTTCGAAGCCATCCAGTTCAACCACGCCGAAGGCGCGGCACACCAGATTCACGCGGCCTACCGGCTAGGGATCAACGAATACAACGGGGTGTCGAGCGTGCAGCTGATGCTGGAGCACTTCGAAGCCGTTTGAGTCGGCTATCAGACGGTCCTGCCACGACCTGTCTTGTGCTGAGCATCACGCACCGCGCGAGTATCCGTTTTGCGCACGCTTGTACGCCGCGAGGCGCCTTTCTGACTTGCCCCCACCGGCCCACCGCCCCGCCCCGGATCGGCTTGCTCCAGCCACAACAGCGCTTCCGCATAGACGATGAAATTTTCCAGATAACCCGGGGCGATATCCCGCATCCGGATCAAGGATTGCAGCATCAGGAAGTGCGAGTTGAGTGGGCCGGCATTCTCCGGCGCCTGAGCAAGGGCGCGCGAAAGTTGTTGCTCCAAACTGAGACGCGACCAACTTCGGCGAAAATAGCGCAAGGACTTCAGCTCGGGGGGCTGCTTTGCTCCGTCCTCAAAGTGTGTCGAGCTCGTAGAATCCTCAGCCGATCCAGATTGACGCGCGATATGAGCCAACAAGGCTGTCAACTGCCCGGGCTCAGGGATGGCCAGTGCCGTTCCTTCCACCCCCTTCGCTCTCGATGTACCGCCAGCTCGCGCGAAGCATTCGCAGAACACTGCCAACCGGCGCTCGATCTTGTTCAGCAAGGCCGCATGCGCAGGCCCCTCGTGTGCGTCGAGCCTTCGTAGCATCGCCTCGATGACGCAAAGGCCGACTGGATCGAAATCCGCTGCGCCGCGCAAACGCAAGGCTTCGACTCGAGCTGTCATGTCAGCACCAGGTTCATGGGTGACGAACGACACGTCTGGCAGCCGCCCCTCATCCATCCTGAGCCCCCATCTTTTGCGTGGCCCTGGGCACGGGTGCCATTTCGACCCGTCGGTTGCGCGAACGCCCCTCAGCATCATCGTTCGACGCAACCGGCTGCTCCGAACCAAATGCTGCTGCAAAGACCGAGGACGCAGGCACCCCCTCCTCGATCAGCGCACGGGTCACGGTGAGCGCGCGCTGAGCGGAGAGCTCCCAGTTGTCGGCGAAGCGACGATTGCTGTCGAGTACAGGCCGATCGTCCGTGAAGCCGCTCACCATCAACATCTCGTCGCGCGTACCCAAATAAGCCGCCAAAGGCGGCGCGAGGCCTTGCAGCACCTGCCGTCCTTCAGGCTGCAACTCGGCCGAATTCAACGCGAACAGCACGCTGCCGCTGATGCCGATCCGTCCATCGTTGAGGGTGATCCGGCCACTGGCCAGCGGCACCGCCAACGCCTTCTCGAGCGCCTCACGGCGCTGCTCTTCCATGCGGCGCTTCTGCACTTCGGCTTCCAGCGTGGTCGCCAACTCTAGCTGTACCCCCAGCACCCCGACCAGGATCAGCACGAAGGCACCCAGCAGGCCCGACATCAGGTCGCCGAACACCCCCCAAGCCGGCGCAGCCTGTTCGATGGCGCCGTCGTCGCCATGCAGCTCGCTCATCGTCAGCCCTCGCCCGCTGCACCAGCGCGGCCTGGCAGCTGTTGCAGGTCATCGACGATCTGCTTCTGCGACATCAGGCTCAAATCGATCAGCTCGCGCGCTTGTGCAACGTAATAGGCAAGTTGTTCGTCGCTGCGCGTCATCGACTTCTCCAGCGCGCCTTCGATGCGCTGCAGGCTGAGCATCAGCTTGTCATTCGATTCGCGGAACAGCTGCACGGCCAGCCCGAAGCCTTCGGCAAGGCTGGCAACCTCGACCGCGCCGCTGGCGACTTGACCCGCGGTGTCGGCCAGGCAGGTGGCTTCGGATGCCATGCGCTGCTCGAACCCCTCCGCCGCACGCGCCAGCGCCGAAGCCGAGGAAACGACCAGCGCGTCAATGGCCTGACGCTGTTCGCCGGAAGCGTGATTGATCGCGTCCAGCAGCCCGCGCAGGGTTTCCATGATGCGGTTGCGCTCATCGAGCGCGGCGTTGTCGCGCGCAATGCTGGCCGAGAGTTCGTGGCGCAGCTGGCTGATCACCTCGGCTGCGGCACGCGGTGCTTCCGCAGCAGTGTGCATCAGCGCCGCCACCTGCTCGATCGTTTGGCCCGCCTGTTCCTGCGTGCTGGCGGCGAGCGCACGACTGGTTTCATCGAAGCGGTCGACGAGGGTCTGCTGCCGGCTGACGGCCAACGCGTCCATCTGCTGCCACTCGCTGCGTAACGCAGTGGTCATGGATTGCAACTCGCTGCGCAGCGCCGCGGCCATCGACTGCAGCGCTGCGGACTGCTCGCACTGTCGAGCGGCATCTTGGTCAGACAGTTCAGCATGCAAGGCCAAAACCGAAACCCCCACCTGATCGACGAGGGTGGCGGAGCGCTGGGTGAACGTGTCGGCAAACACCTGCAGGGCGTTCTGCAAGGCCTGGCCGGTCGCCTGCCCAGTGCGCTCTTGACGGGCCAGCGCGTCTGTCCAGCCATCGGTGACGCGGGTGGCGGTGGCGTCGAAGCGCGTCATCAGTGTTTCCAGCTGGGCCTGCACGCCGTCGGCAACGTGCTGCTGGAGCGCGGTCGTTTCACGCGCGATGCCGGCCATCGTGTCCGCCACCAGCGGCTGAATGATCTGACCGGCTTGGCGAGCGCTCTCGCTCAGACTGTGTTTCAGCGACCCATCGATTGAAGCCGCGAGCGCCGTGTAGCTGCCACGCGCTTCGTCGTAAAAACGCTGCTGCGCTGTCGCCATCTGCGCGTGCAACTCGCGGTTCTGGCTTTCCATCTGCGCCATCATCGCCTGCAAGGTCTCGATCAGAACGGGCAGCGTACGGGCCTGCTCCTGAACCGCCTGAAACGCTTCTTGACGCTGCTGCGCGAGCGAAAAGCCCCGCAGCTCGTGCGATATCCGGCTATCCAGTAGCTGCGAGGCCTGCAGCCGGGCACGCCGGGATAGCGCGGAAACCAGTCCCAGCATGGCCGACGCCGCCACACCCGCCACCGAGGTGCCGAAAGCCACGCCCAGCCCCTTCACCGGTGCGGCGAGGGAAGAGCGGATGGTCTGCAGGTCAGTGGTGGTTTCAAGCGCGATGACCGCGCCATTGAGCGTCATCACCATGCCCAGGAAAGTCCCCAGCATGCCCAGCAACACCAGCAAGCCAACCAGATAAGGCGTCAGCGCCGGGCCCGGCAGACCCACGCGCTCGCCTTCCAAGCGCAGGCGCACCGCGTTTTGCAGCGACGGCGGCAGGCCCCGCAACCAGCCGCCAGGGTCCGGCAGCTCCACCGGAATCGTATCCAGCGCGTGCTGCAGCGCCGAGGTAGCGCGATCGAAACGCAACAATTCAACCGCACCGGTCAGGTAGACCAAGCCGATCAGTGCTGTCATTCCCAGCGCCAGAGGACTGAGCCCGACATAGCCGGCGCCCACCCAGACCACCACGGCCAACCCCAGCACGAAGGCCACCACGCTCAAGATTCTGCTCATTCCCGCCCCATCGATTCCTGATCCACTGCCGCGAGCAGCCCCGCCACCGGCATCAGCCGCAATTCGAGTTCAGCCAGCAACACGCGCTGCATCTCCGCACAGAACTGCGCCAACCACCCCCCCGGCTGCATCCAGTCAGCAGGGTCGTCATCCTGCTCCGGCGGGCTCGCCGTGCCATCGGTTTCCGCAACCTGCCGGGCACGTCGATGTGCCGCAAACAGCTGCTCAAACCGCTTCCCCAAGAGCACGGGCACCGTGGCCAGCAAGCCCGCCTCACGTGCGGACAGCGTCTGCTCCATCACCGCATCCAGCGCGGCGAGCTGTTTCAGCGCCGCCGAGTATCGCCCCAGGGCCGCACGCACACCGGCTCGCAGCGGCACGATGGCGGCGACCATGGCGCGCTGATGCGCCAAGTAGTGACGATGGAAGGGCGCAAAGTCGGCAGCCGACTCGGCGGAGGCGTTCGCCAAAGGCGTTGGCCGCGCCAGATTTGCCCCGTCAGGCTGCGCAGCTCCTGCCGCCACAATCGCGCTGGCCAGACTCGCACGCACACGCAGCCATTCGGCGCGCAGCGCAGCAACCGATGCGCCCCGGCCTGGTGTGCTGCCCGCTGTGGAATTCAATGCCGAATAAACGGCCAGCGCGTCCTTGAAATCCAGCCACTCACCCAGGCGTTCCGCAAAGGTCTGCTTCGGGTCCACGACGTCCGCCACCGCCAGCTCGGCCAATCTCCGTACCAGTTCGGCACTATTGAAACGCGTTCGCGGCACTGCCTGCGTCATCGCTGAACCTGACGCCCCAAAGGCGAAAAAGGGCGAAGGCTACACCAAAAGTCCTTGATTCCGCCTGTCGACGCAGCCCCGAAAGCTTGCAGGCGAGGCGGTTCGCTCCGGCACGGTTGAGCCGCTTGCGTCAGCGCCAAGGGACGGCCGCGCAGATAAGCCTGATAGGCAGCCGGCAGCCGGTATAATCCGCGGTTTTCCAGATTTCGCCGGAGCCGCACCCATGGAAGCCGAACGCCAGAACGCCATCGCCGAAAAACTCGCCGACCTCGCCGCCCGCGGTCGCGAACTACGGAGGTATCTTTGACTACGATGAAAAAGCATCGAAGCTCGAAGAGGTCAACCGCGCGCTGGAAGACCCGGCCGTCTGGAATGACGCCGAGCGCGCCCAGGAGCTTGGCAAGGAAAAGCGCCAGCTCGAAGACGTGGTGCTGACGCTGCAGGGCATCGATTCGCAATCGCGTGACCTGAAGGACCTGTACGACCTGGCCGAAGCCGAGGCCGACGACGACACCTTCGAGGCGGTCGAAGCCGATCTGGGCGGTCTGGAAGCGGAGGTCGAGAAGCTTGAATTCCGCCGCATGTTCAGCAACCCGATGGACCCGAACAACTGCTTCATCGAAATCCAGGCCGGAGCCGGTGGCACCGAGGCGCAGGACTGGGCGGGCATGCTCGAGCGCATGTATCTGCGCTATAGCGAAAAGAAGGGTTTCTCCGTCGAATTGATGGAAGAAACCGAGGGAGAAGTCGCCGGTATCAAGAACTGCACGATCAAGGTCAGTGGGGACTACGCCTACGGCTTCCTGCGTACCGAAACCGGCATCCACCGCCTGGTGCGCAAGTCGCCGTTCGACTCCAACGCCCGTCGTCACACCAGCTTCACCTCGGTGTTCGTCTATCCGGAAGTTGACGACTCGATCGAGATCGAGATCAACCCCGCCGACCTGCGCATCGACACCTACCGCGCCTCGGGCGCCGGCGGTCAGCACATCAACAAGACCGACTCGGCGGTGCGGATCACCCACGAGCCGACCGGCATCGTCGTGCAGTGCCAGAACGACCGCTCCCAGCACAAGAACAAGGCCGAGGCCATGTCGATGCTGAAGGCCCGCCTGTACGAGGCCGAGCTGCGCAAGCGCCAGTCCGAGCAGCAGAAGCTGGAAGACTCCAAGAGCGACATCGGCTGGGGCCACCAGATCCGCAGCTACGTGCTGGACCAGTCGCGCATCAAGGATCTGCGTACGAACTACGAGGTGGGGAATACGCAAGGGGTGCTGGATGGCGATCTGGACAACTTCATTGCGGCGAGCTTGAAGCAGGGCGTCTGATCGGCTGGAGCGGCCGTCCGGTCGAGTGCGTTTCGAAATGACCGATCCTTTCCTTTCCGACTTCCTCGCCCCTGGCGTCGACGCCGACGAAGTGCCCGAACTGGCGACACTGGCCGCGGCACGACCACTGCTCGACGCCTTCATCACGCTGTTCCGCGGCACCGAGGCCGAGGTGCTGATGCGCCTGCTGGTGCTGCGCGAGATCGGCCGCGAGTCGGACGCGCCGCGGTGGTCGCCAGAGGGCTTGCGGGCCCGCTTCAGCTATCTGGACCCGGTCAAGCTCGAGACGGTGCTCAAGCGCTTGCGCGACAACGCCCTGCTGGCAATTGGCGAGGACGGGCAGTACGCCCTGTCCGACATCGGCCGCAACGCCGTAGCGGCCATTGCCATGCTGCTGCGCTTCGGCGAAGAAGAGGACGCAGAACTCGGGTTCCTCACCGCCCAGCTCGCCGGCCTGCAGGCCGTGGGCGGCATCACCGCCGAATCGCTGGGTCATCTGCTGTCCAAGCTCAATGACCTCAGCTGGCACTTCGAGGAGGCCATCGCCTCCGGCTCCGAGTTCCGCATCCTCGACGCCCGCCGCCGGCTGTCGGCCAACGGACGCTGGATCGAGCGTGGTACGGATATCCTCAACACCCTGCTGGCCGACCCCGAAGTCGATTTCGACATCGCCCGTATCGCCCAGCGCATCGGCCTGGCGCAGTCGCGGCTAGCCCGGGTGGATGCCGCCTTCCAGCGTGCGCTGAACAAGATCGAGGCACAGCGGGTGACCCTGGGGGGCTCGGGCATTTCCTCGTCGGACGTGGCGGCCTGGCTGCGGCGGCTGGACATGACTGCGCTGTCGGGCATTGCCGAGGGCAACCTGGCTGCGGTGCCGGACCTACCCTTGCTGGCCGGCGGGCACGAATTGCTGGACCGCGCCGAAAGCGCGTTGGGCAACGCGCTGCATGCCGACGAAGCCGACACCGCCTTGCCACCACCCGACACCACACCGATCAACACCACGCCCGAAGCGGAAGATCTGCGCCTGCTGCAGCACTTCACCCACCGGCTCGAATCGCTGTCGGGCCCGCGCGCGCTGCAGGACGTGGTCAGTGGCGGCGGCTTTGCACCCGCCAGTTACCGCCTGTCTCTGCTGGCCTTGCTGGCCGATGGCGAGGATGCCAGTCCGGTCGACGGACCCATCGGCACCTTCATGCGCCTGCCGCTGACGGTGCATTTCGGCGAGCAGTTGGTGGCGGTCGGCGACGATGAGATCGCCGCCATCAACGCTGGCGAAGTCGTGCCGCGCACCCCCGCCC
>Ga0209066_10002842_pt1 | contig 20452 bp, 17 predicted proteins | sample All_14_2_FD_187198 | JGI IMG/M metagenome (GOLD analysis project Ga0209066, IMG submission 187198) | Freshwater microbial communities in response to fracking from Pennsylvania, USA - Allegheny Zone_MetaG_DW_15 (SPAdes) (version 2) ... | reverse complement strand
GACGAACAGAAGAAGGCTGGCAACTACGTCAAGGGCTCGGTGCGCCTGCACGGCATGGACATCAGCATCGAGAACCCGCAGGGCTCGGTGCGCTCGGGCACGGCGCCTGACGGTACGCGCTGGGAAAATCGGATCGCGCACCACTACGGCTACATCAAGGGCAGCCGTGGCGCCGACAATGACCAGATCGACGTTTTCCTGACCGATGGCGCCGAAGAGGCGACTGTCGCCTGGGTGATCGACCAAAAGAACGACGACGGCAGCTTCGACGAGCACAAGGCCGTCATCGGCCCCAAGACCGAGGACGAAGCCCGCGCGGCGTATCTGGCGAACTACGACGAAGGCTGGGACGGCCTGGGCGCCATCACGTCGATGCCGATGGAGGCGTTCAAGGCGTGGGCGCTGGACGGGAAGCGCAAGCGCAAGGCGCTGGCGTATGTGGCGCCGGACATTTCCCCGGACACGAAGCCCGCCGAAGCCGCGCCGCAGCAGGCCGAAGCGGCGGACACAAAAGCGCCGCGCACGCCTTGGCAGGATGACTTTCCGAACGCCGTCATCATGCACCGTGCTGAGATCGTGCAGTCGCACCCGGATTACCGGGCTGCCAAGGGCGGCGATGAAGGTGCGGCGTACCGTCTCGTTCGGGATACCGTAACGCCTGAAGACGTGAATGCCGTCCGCGCCATGCTGGCAGGGCGTGGGGATGTTGTTGTTGCCGTTCATGCCGAGGAGGCCGCAGGGCGCAACAAGATACCGCTTGCGCTTGCAGCTTACTTGTCCGACCTGTTGAATCTGCGTCTTGATGACTCAATCGTCCAGGCTCGCAAGGTTAATCGCGGCGGATCGGATGGATTCCACCGCATCGCAACCGCCGTGCCGTTCTCCGGCGAGGTTCAGCGTGGAGCTGAGTACCTGGTTGTTGATGACACGCTTGCTCAAGGCGGCACGCTTGCTAGCCTGAAGGGCTACATTGAGTCGAATGGTGGCAAGGTTGTCGGCGCGACTGCGTTGATGGGCAAGCAGTATTCGTCTAAGCTGAGCCCATCGCCGGAAGCGCTGTCAGCGCTGCGCGCAAAATACGGAGCAGACTTTGAGGGGTGGTGGAATGATGAATTCGGATACGGATTCGACAGGCTCACGGAGTCTGAAGCCCGTTACCTCACGTCAATCCGAGGTGCGGATGCTAACGCCGTCCGAGATCGAATCCTTGCGGCGCGACAAGGCGGAGTCGGGCAAACGGCTTCTGGCGATGTTCCGGGCGGACCGACTCAAGGGCAAGTAACCGCGCAGGGCAAGCCCGCCCCGCAACCCATCACCTCCACCCCCTTCGCCACCTTCGAGCAACTGAAGACCGCGCTGAAGGTGCTCGGCGACGTGCCCGCCATTCAGGAGCGGCTGCGCGATCGCAACGTCGCCAACATTCCCGGCAAGGGCTGGGTGAATGTGCCCAACAAGCTGCGCTGGGACGAGGTGCGCGCGAACATTCCGGTTCGCATCGAGACCTATCGCCTGGACGGCGTGCCGGCGCGGCTGGCGGACGTGACGCTGGAGGTCATGGAGTCGGGCGCGGTGACGCTGAAGTCGCGCGCCGAGGTGGGCGGCTATCCTGATGCTGCGACGGCACTGCGCAAGTACGTCGAGAACTATAAGGATGCGCCGGAAGCTGCGGAGGCTGATAGCCCAAGTTTCCGCACCGTCAAGAGCAAGCCGTTCGCTGACGAAGCAAGCAGCGTGCTCGCCCTGATGGATCGCGCAAACAACGCCAGCACGTCGCAGATTGCGTCTGACGCCGTGCGCAAGCTTGCCGTCATGGCACAGGATAGCGGTGACGCCACCGCGCGCGGAATCGGAACCTTCCTGTTGGACAACGCCCTTGAAGCGCTCAACGCGCGCAAGATCAACGCAGGCACGGCAGGCGTCACCGAGGCGCGCCCGTACCAGCAACTCAAGGCCAGCATTGAGCGCCTGCGCGATCTTGAGACTGAGCGTGTGACGCGCGGCGACCAGGCGCCTGCGGTTGCGCCTGACCAGTCGACCCACAAAGATCCCGGCCAGCCCGCCGAGCCGGTGACGCAGCCCGTCATCGCTCAAGCCATCCAGAGGTCCGCGCGCAACACCGCATTCGATCCGGTCGAAGCGAAGGCGTGGATTCTGGGCGAGATTGACCGTGCGATTGCCGCCATCCCTGAGCGCAATGCTGAACTGGCCGCAGAGATGGCGCGCGCCAAGGCTTCCTCGTTTGATTACAAGGAAGCCGAGAAGAAGTACAGAAAGAATGGGGCGCGCAACAAGAACGCCTGGGACATTCAGCGCATGCGGGATGACCGCATCGAGAAGATTGCGCGCCAGATCGGCTACGTTACCTTCGATGTTCCCGGTGACGGCAGATTCAAGGTCGTCAATACCGCCGAGAAACTGCGCGAATTCCGCGCCAAGGTCGAGAAGTCGCCGGGCTTTGCCAAGAACCCGGATCGCCCCTCCCGCTTTGGCGGCCAAGGGCTTGCCGGGGCGCAGAGCCTTGATCAGCAAGTCGCGGACGCCAAGAAGTTTGGCGGCGACCCGCTTGCCGACATCGGCAACGCCATCGAGATTGCCCGCCTGAAAGACGGCAAGGACGAGGATAGGCTGCTGGACCGCTTCAAGGAGGCGTCAGGCGGCAAGGACTACGATACGTGGCGTGCGGAGCAGGAGGCGGCCGAAGAGATCGCGGCGCGCGAAGCTGAAGCCCGCGAGCAAGCCAACCAGGGCGACCCGCAGGCGCTTGCGCAGATGATGGCGATGTACGATCAGCCGTCTAGGCAGGCGCAACAACCCGAGCCCTCGAAGTTCAAGTCTTCGATTGCCGGCGTGCGCCAGGCATACGGCGATGCCTCCGCCTTCCTGCGTGGTCGCATCTACTCTGTCGGCGTCGACAACCAGCACAAAGCGCGGCTCGAGGCTCGCCTTGTCGATGCCGGCCTGACCAAGCGCGAAGCGAGCGACGTAATTGCGTCCGCGCAGACGCTCAAGGCGCAAGAGACGCGAGGCGCCGGGCCGATGACTTTCCTGCAGCTCAAGTACGTGCTGCGCGCGGCGAGCAATCGGGAGTTGATCGAGCCCGTCGATACGGACGGTCGGCCGGTTGAAGTGCAGCAGCCCGAGCAGCCGGCGCAACGGTACGCCGGCCCCGTCGACGTGTCTTCGCGCGACGGGCAAATGGAGCTTGCCAATCGCGCCGGCACCATCGCTGCGCTGAAAGCCATGAACGCACAGCTTCGTGCGATTGCGCCGGATGAGGCGTGGGCCGATGCAAACATCGAAGAGGCTGCCGACCTTGACGCGCTACGCGACCAGATCAGCGAGGCGCTTGTCCGCGCCAACCGCGCGAGCGAGGCCGAGCAAGACAGTCCGCTACGCAAGCGACTTGAGGAAGCATCAGGCGCTGAGTTGCGGGCGGTTTTCGATGCACTCGGCCTTGCTGGCGGCGCGCGCATGTCGCACGGCGAGCGCGTTGAAGCGCTGATGCGCGAAGATGCACAGGCCGTGTCTGATGCGCTGGACGACGTGCAGAAGGATGGCGAGCCGGCTGCAGCAGATGCGCCCGCCGAGGCGCCGACCGCCAATCAACCAGCCCTCACCGGCCCCCGCCGCAACCCAGCCCAAGTCTCCGCCTTCACGCCTTACCTTGCCGGCGACATCGTGACCATCGACGGCCAGGACTGGCAGGTCCAGCAGGACATGGGCGGCTGGTATCTGACCAGCACCGGCAACTGGCGCGGCATGCACCCGACGATCCAGAAGATCCGGGGTATGAACGAACTGATTGCGGAGATCGAGCAGGCGGCGACGGCGCAGGTCGAGGCCGCCGAGCAGACCGACGCGCCGACCGAGACCGAGCCTCCTGCCGACGACCTCCTGACGCCAGACCAGGCGCGCGCCTTGATGACCTGGGACGATCTGGGCCAGCGCGACAACGTGAAGCGCATGCGACTCTCGTTCTTCGAGAACGCCGAGGACATGGCCGCCAAGCGCGGCGCGATGAACTACGGCACCATCGAGTCCTACCAAGGCGGCAAGTGGAACATCGACGGCACGACGTATCCGACGCTGAAGGCGGCGAAGGCTGCGGCGGTGGAGCGGGCAATCGAGAGGCTGCGGGCCGATGGGTATGTGGGGCAGGCGGGCGAGCAGCCTGTCACCGATGCCGCGCAACCTGCCGCAGAGAACACCCGCGACGCAGGCGAGGAGCTGACCTACAACAAGCGCAACCGGCGCACGTCGGGCCTGAAGTGGGAAGACGTTTCCGACAAGAACGCTGCGCTGCGCATCAAGGAAGTCGTCAAAGCCAAGGTTTATCCGAAGCCCGACTATGCGGCGCTGGTCGAGGGCGGCATGCAGCCCATCGTGGCGCACATCGTCAAACAAGCCTATGACGCCATTGCGCCCGCGCCGAAGCTCGGTCGAAGCCAGGGTGCAACGCCGTCAGACGAAGTGCTGCAGTCCTACATCGGCGCAGTCAATCGCGTCATGGAGGGCGTGCTGAAGTGGGCAAACGACCCCGAGGCCCTTGGTCAGTGGGCTGCGCGCCAATCCAGGCTCGCTGGCATCGGCGTCGCCGCCGCCAACCCGTCGGAGCAGAAGACCTTGCTCGGCATGATCTACCCGAACGGCTGGAGGCAGAGCCGCGACGAGATCATCATGCTGGGCGGCAACAAGTTCCTGGGTGCGCTTCAGCCGGGCTACGACGAAGTGCGCCGCGCGATGAAGGACGTCGACAAGGGCTGGCCTTCAAAACTGGAGGCGTGGCAGAAACAGGGCTACAAGATCGCCGATGGCGCCGGCCTGTCGATCAGCTACTACGAAGGCCGTCGCCGTGGCGAGACCCCGTTCGTCTCGATCATCGCGCAAGTCGGCAACGACAGGATTCTCGTTGAGGCCATCGAGGGCGCGGAAAGCCGGAACGACGCGAGCGTCAAAGCCGCTGCCGATGCGCTGACCGCGCGCCTTGCCGGAAAGCAGTTGCTGCTGGACAAGCGCGGCAATCTCGTGAGCGCGCACGAGACGATCGAGGCGGCGCAAGAGGCTGCGCGTGAGCAGACCAAGCGCGAGCAGGCAGGCGACGAGATTAGCGAAAAAGGCATCTCGGTCGAAATGGCCGAGCGCGTCGGCGCAGAGCGGCGCATGCCGGGCGAAGATGTCTCGTCCGAGCGGATCATGGAGACCTTCGGGTTCCGTGGCATCAACTTCGGCAACTGGATGAAGGGCGACACGCCGGCCAAGGTGCGCGAGCGCCAACTGCACCTCAACCACCTGTACGACGCCTTCCTTGATCTTGCCGAGATCCTGAATGTGCCGCCCAAGGCGATGAGCCTGAACGGCATGCTGGGCATTGCAGTGGGCGCACAAGGCAGCGGCAAGCATCTTGCGCACTTCGTCCCCGGCGTGAACGAGATCAACATCACCCGCACGGCCGGCGCGGGCGCGCTGGCGCACGAGTGGGGGCATGCGCTCGATCATTACTTCGCCCGTCAGGCGGGACTTGAGCGCAACACAGCGCCATTCCTGACTGAGCATGTCGGTCGCATGGAGGGCCGCATCGAGAGCGGCAAGTACGTCCGCGCAGAGAGGGCGCTGGACGATGGCTTGCGTCCCGAGATTGCCGAGCGGTTCAAAGCGATTATCGAGGCGATGGAGCGCCGCGACGAAACGCAGGAGGAGTACCGGGAGCGCATGGCCGCATCGGTCGTGACCACTGGGCGTATGGCGGCATCCGAGGTCGAGAGCGTCAAGGAGGAGCTGCGCAAAGCCATCAAGGGCACGACCGGAAGTGGAATCGACGCCGCACTGGAGAAGATCGATGCGGCTGGCAAGCGCATTGCCGAGGGCGACGTGGGCGAGGGCGCCGTTGCCTGGAGGGGCGACGAAACCGTCCTGCCTGTCGTGCGCGAGATCATGGATGTCTTCGAGACGACCGCAGGCCGCCCGATGACTGACAAGGCGGTGTATTCGCTGCAGTACATGACGCAGCGCCACGCGACGATCAAAGGTATTGCAGAGGCCGCAGACCGATTCGAGCCGCGCAAGGTGCCAACCAACTACAAGAGCGAATCGAATGCGGCGGATGCAAAGAAGAAGCCGTATTGGGCAACGCGCCTCGAGATGTTCGCCCGCGCTTTCGATGCCTACGTGGTCGATTCGCTCGACAAGAAGGCGGCGAAGAACACCTATCTATCGGGCATCGAGGCGGTCCCGCCGAGGGGTGACGAGCGCAAGATTATCGGCGAGGCGTTCGATGCGCTGGTGGGCGAGATGCGGACCCGCGAAACCGAGCAGGGCGTTGCGCTCTATGAAATCGACGAAAACGGCGACCCTTCCGCAGAAGAGGCGCAGGCCGTTCAGGCCGGAATCGAGCGACTGAACCCCATCGAGGCGGCCGCGTGGCTAGCTGACAATGCGCCGCCTGCCTATGCCGAGGTCGCCGCCAAGGTGCGCGACAAGCTGGAGTCCCTGCGTCAAATGGGTGTGCGATTCGGGCTGCAGATCGTGCGGCCTGGCGATACAGCCGACGCCGGTCTGTCTCGCGCCCGTGGTGCGACATGGACAACGAGCCGCGACGGGCGGCCGGTCATCATGATTGCGCTCAACGGCGCTGACATGAAGGGTCGCGTGGGCACCTCGTACCGCACGGCGCTGCATGAGTTGTCTCATGCCGCAACACTTCAGAGCATTCGGCTGGGCGAGCAGGGCTATCCGCAGTACGCGCAGGCCGCATACGACTTGCGCGATGTCGCAAATGCGGTGGTCGCGCACATCAACCGCCGCGCAAGCGAGAGCCCGCGCGAACTCACCGAGTTCGAGCGCGCCATCATCGAGGGGCGAGCAAACTTCCTTTCAAGCCTGGATGAGGTGGTGACGTGGGCGCTGACCTCGCCTGATGCGCAAGCCTACCTTGAAGGTATCCCGTATAAGCGCAAGTCGCTATGGACGGCCTTTGTGGAGGCGGTGCGCAAGCTTCTTGGCCTGTCCGCTCAGGGCGACACCGCGCTTTCCGAAGTGCTTCGCGTCGCCGAGGTGTTCCTGCAGCCGGTCGACGCCGGATGGGCGCCGACCTCGCTGCCTCGCGCAATAGATGGTCGCCGTTACGAGGTGCAGCAGCCGGCCGATGGTGCCGTATTCAAGTCTCCGGGTGGCGTTCCTGATACCTTCGTAACGGACGACAGCCCAGCCGTCTTCCGTGCCGGCGACCCCACGCCCGACACGATTACCGTCGACGGCGTCGAGCGCCAAACCGCCAACAGCGAAGGCCGCCCGATCCACCCGAGCGTCGAGGGTGTCCGCAACTTCTGGCGCTGGTTCGGCGAAAGCGCTGTGACCGACGACCAGGGCCGTCCGCTAGTGGTGTATCACGGCACTACCGAAGACGTGGCCGATGGCGCTCTCCGTCCGGGTGAGGACGCCTGGAGCGATGGCATCTTCTTCACCGACAGCGCGCAGATCGCCGCCAGCGTCTATGCGCGCGGCACCTCCACGCCCAATACGGCCGGCGTGCGCGAAGCGCTTGCGCGAATGTCGGATGCGCAACTGGAGGACTTCGCCGAGCGCTTGCGGAGTCGCGCCGGATGGGGCGACTTCTGGCTCGAGATTGACGAGCCCGCGTTCCGCCAGCCCTACGCCGACCAGATCGCGGAGTACGCCGACAATGCGTTCGACCATTTCGAGGGCGGTACGCAGGCGATCGACACGCTTGCGGCAGAGCTTGGCATCAACGCCCGCATGCCGGCCGAAGGCGCCAACGTGATGCCGAGCTACCTGAGTCTGCAAGACCCGATGATGGTCGACGGCTCAGGGCTTGAGTTCGACCCCGAGCAGCAGGCCGAATGGATCGCTCAGGCGAAGGCGGCGGGGCACGATGGGCTGGTGATCCGCAACTACAGCGACGGCGGCTTCGGTGTCGGCAACGACTTCCGTTCCGCTGGCCGGCACGATGTGTTTGTCGCCTTCCGGCCCGAGCAGGCCAAATCCGCCACCGGCAACAGCGGCGACTTCAGCGCAAACCCGTCATTCCTGCTTCGAACTGCGAACGAGGAAAACTCGCGGGTCGGTTTCAGCCGTGTAGACGCAGACCGCTTCATCGAGGACTTCCTCGCCGCCACCCCCAACGCGCCCGAGATCGTCGCGGTCAACACGTTTGACCAGCTTCCGGCGTTTGTACAGCAGGAGGCCCGCAACCAGGGCGAGACCGAGAAGACCGTAAAGGGCGTACTCGTTCAGCAAGATGGCGTAACCCGCGTCTATGTGGTGGTGGGCAATCATGCCAGCCTCACGGACTTCGAGGCAACGGTCTTTCATGAGGTCGCCGGCCACTTCGGCATGCGCGAGATGCTGGGGCCGGACTTCACGCAAAAGCTGAACCAGATTTACCTGGGCGTCGGCGGGCAGGGCGGACTCGTCAAAATCATGAACGCCCGCGGCCTGGGCAAGCAGGTTCAGAACTACATCCGCGCGATCCAGCGGGCGAAGCGCACCGACGCCGACAACGCCCGCAAGGCGGCAGCGATGGGGCGCAAGTACCGCATCCGCTGGACGGACGCCGTTGCAAAGGCGGTGCTCACCGAAGAGGTCTATGCGCACATCGCCGAGCAACTGAAGGACCGCCCTGGCCTGCTCGACAAGTTCAAGGCCCTGATCGGTGCGCTTCGCCAGTGGCTGCGCGATCACACGTTCATGCGCCTGGCCAGTCTTGGCGAGACGGACTTGCTCTACATGCTCTCGAAGGCGCGCAAGGAGCTTCAAGGCCCCAGCGGCGGCCCGAAGGGCGGGCGGCGCACGAAGATTCTCGTGAGCGAGCGCGAGACGCTTGACCGCGACGGTGAGCGCCTGGACCGCACGGACCCTGACCTCGCCAGCGCGATGATGCTGGCGCGCGGGCTCGGGTTGCAGGAGCGGGATGGGGTGGCGGTGTTTGCGGAGCAGTCTGATCAGGATGCTGCGCCGGGTGGCTCGGAATCTCAATCGGTCGTCTTCCGCGTCGGCGACAGCGCCACGATCCCGCGCGACGAGCGCCGCGACTATCTGGCCGGCGCCGCTTCCCGCAACGACGGCCCGCTGCGCCAGTTCTTCACCGACCTCTTCGCCGCGTTCAAGTCGCCCTCGTCCAAGGTCTTCGGCCCGCTGCACAAGTCGATCTCGACGCAGCTCCACAAAGCCTGGGTGAACAAGGACTACGGCGAGGTCTTCTACCTGGCCGACCGCTACGAGCGCGACATCTCGCGCTTTTCTGCCGAGCCGTCCGCCTTGGCGCCAAAGCTCTTGCCGACCTTCGACAAGATCGGCGATGCGTTTGATCGCATGATCAAGGGCGACAAGGTGGCGCGCATGTCGGACAAGGTGGCCAATGCCATCTTCGAGGGCACGCTGGCCGGCGCCACACCGACCGAGGGGCGCGTCTGGACCGATCAGGAGTTGCGCGATCGGTTCGAGCTTGACGACGCGCAGATCGAGCTCTACCGCGAGGCACGCAAGACGACCGACCTGTCGCTCGACATCTCGGCGGCCGGTCTGGCGTGGCAGATGGTCAAGAAATACATCGGCGACCTGAAGGAGGCGGTGCGCACCGCGCCGGCCGATGCCGCCAAGACGATCGAGCTTTCCATGCGCGAACTTGAAGACCAGTTGCGCGAGGAAGTGCAGATGGTCGACGGCATGATTGCAGACGCCGAAAACGAAGGCGAGGCAGCCAAGCTGGCCGCGGACAGGTCCAAGCTCATGCGCAAGGCGCAAGAGGTTGCAGAGGCCCGTATCGCAGCCGAAGGGGTCTTCAAGCGTGCTGAAGACCTGAAGGCGGGCGGCTACTTCCCGCTGATGCGCTTTGGCAAGTACAACGTCGATGTGACGATCCAGAACGAGGACGGCGAGACCGAGCGCCTGGGCTTCTACAAGTTCGAGACGGAAGCCGAGGCGAAGATGGCCGAGCAGCGCCTGCGCCGCGAGTTCCCCGAGGCAAACATCGAGCGATCCATCTCGAGCGAGGAAGCCTGGAAGGTCTATCAGGGCGTCGATCCGGAGACGGTGGCGCTCTTTGCCGAGCACATCGGCAGCCTCGAAGGGCTCGAGGTGAAGGACGACGTGCTGCAGGCGTGGTATCGGGAGGCGGTCAACAACCGCTCGGCCTTCAAGCGCATGATCCACCGCAAGGGCACCGAGGGTTTCGACCGGGATCTGACGCGCGTGCTGGCGTCCTTCGTGACGAGCAATGCGCGCCTGGCGGCACGGCAGTTCAACATGCCCGACATCGCGCAGAAGATCGCCGACCTCAAGCAGAGGAAGGCGCCGGGCGATATGGTGGATGAGGCTGAGCGTCTGAAACTGTACATCGAGAACCCCGAGGAGCCGTTTCAGTCGCTCAAGGGCTGGATGTTCGCATGGTTCCTGGGTGGCTCGATCTCGTCGGCACTGCTCAATGCTACGCAGCCGTTCATGGTGACGCTGCCGTACCTGTCGCAGTTCGGCGCCACGCAGGCGGCGGCAGAGCTCACCAAGGCCATGAAGGGCGGAGCGTCCGGCAAAGTGACGGATGCCGACTTGCAGAAGGCGCTTTTGCGCGCGGCAGAAGACGGCAAGGTCGATCCGCAGCAGGTCCATCACCTCTTCCACGAGGGTATGCGCCCGTTCATCTCGAAGCTGCCATTCGGTCAGAACATGCGCGCCCGCGCGCAGGGCCTGACGACGGCCTGGGGCTACCTCTTCGGTTGGGTGGAGAACTTCAACCGGCGCTCGACCTTCATCGCGGCGTACCGCATGGCCAAGGCCAATCCGAAGCTAGGCGACGCCTACGAGTTCGCGGTGCGCGCGGTCGATGAGACACAAGGTATCTATGGGAAGTCGAACCGCCCCAACTGGGCGCGCGGCGTCGGCCCCTTCGGCGGGCTTGGTGTGGCGGCCTTCGTGTTCAAGCAGTACAGCATCGCCTACGTCGAACTGCTGATCCGCATGGCGAAGTCCGGGCCGGCCGGCAAGCGCGCGGCACTGATGCAGCTTGGCATCCTCGTGATGCTGGCGGGTCTGCAAGGCTTTCCGGGCGCGGATGACCTGGAAGACCTGATCGACACCGCGGCGCAGCACATGGGCTACACCGGCAACTCGCGCCTCGAGTTGCACCGCTACCTCAAGCGCGTGCTGGGCGAGGAGTTCGGAAACATCGTCCAGTACGGCCTGCTGTCGGCGCCGATGCTGCGCGGCGACATGAGCTCGCGCGTCGGCTTGGGCGACCTCTTCCCGGCGACGGCTATCTTCAAGCCAAGCCAGCAGAATAGGGCTTCGCAGATCGCGGAGCTGTTCGGCCCGCCCGCCTCGATGGGCGAGGCGGTCATGAAGGCGCTCGAGGCGTCGGACGCGGGCGGCGGGGCGCTGGGCATCCTGAAGGCGCTCACCCCGGTTGCCGTCTCGAACGCCTGGAAGGGCGTCGACATGGCGGTGACTGGGCGCTACAACGACACCCGAGGCCGCAAGGTGGTTGAGGTCGATATGCTCGATGCCGTGCTCAAGGGCGTCGGTATCCAGCCGAGCAAGATCAACGCCGAGCAGCGGCCGGCACGACTCATCCAGTTGTCCGCGCAGCGCGTGCGTCAGGTCAAGAGCAACATCCACAACCTGCGCGCGCAGGCGATCGTGGAGAAGAACGCCGACAAGCGCCGCCGTGCCGACGAGATGTTGCGCGACTGGAACGCGAAGAACCCGGATGCGCGCCTGTCGATCAACAGCGCCGCAATTCTTCGCAGAGTGAAGGAGATGAACGCCGAGCGCCGTGCTAGGCTGATGAAGACGCTGCCGAAGGAACTGCGGCAGAGCGCTTCGGAGGAGTACGCGCAATGAGTCTGAAAGACTGGATGCCCGACAAGACATTCGTGATCGGGTCGATCGTGGTAAGCGTGGTGCTTGGCTACATCGGCGAGGTGCCGTGGTGGACGATGTGGCTGTTCTGGTTCGTCGGCTTCCCGTTCATGCTGTGGATATTCGGGTGGATCTTCGGGCACCACACGCTGACCGGGAAGCCGAAATGGAAGGGGTTTTGGCGGCCGTAGCTGACCCGGCTGCCGTCAGGCTACCTTGCGCTGTGGAGGGGCCTCACGCCCCTCCTGGCGGCGCATTGCGACGCTGGCCGCAGCTTCTGCCAGGACACGCTTCTTTTCGCAGTCGACAAAGCGCTTGAGGACTTGCCTCATCAGCGTCTGATAACCAAGGCCATTGAGCGTGCCGAGCGCTTTGAAGTCTTCGATCAGTGATTGCTCCAGTCTGATCGAAATTGGGCGCAGGCCCGCGGCCTCGTTGATGAGCGCTTCGTCGTCGGTTGATGCAGCCACGAACGAGGCGTCTCGTCCAAGCGCTCCGCTTTCCCATGCTTCCGCGGTATCGGGGATGCTGTCACGAGTTCCCATTTTCCTCTCCAAATTGAGCGTATATACGCATTTCTTCTGCGTTAGGATCATAGGCGGTCTTGATGTGCAGATCGCCGTTTGAAAAAGGAATGAAGCACACCTTGAGCTTGCGACCAAAGTCCGTCTCGGCGATGAACCATCTCGTCATTGGATTCGTCAGGTTCTCAGCGCGCGTATCGACAAGGAATTTGCCTGTTCTGTTGGCAAAGCACTGCTCGATCTCTCCCTGAGTGACAGGCGGGTGCTTGCCGCTAAGCTTTTCTCGAATCGAGGTGGAAATGAGGATTGGCATGATGCTCGTCCGGACTCCAGGCACCAAAGTGTATATACAATAGGCTCAGTCATCAAGGGCTGGTGCCTTTTGCGCGCAAGCGCAGTGCGCAATCGTTCCGCGCAGCCTGCCGGCTGGTGGCCTATGGTTCTGCAATGGACCTCTGGACTCGAAATTCCGACAGGCGCTACTACTGGGTTGGCCTTGAGCGCGACCTGTTCGGCCTCGTGGTGGTGATCGCGCACGGCGGCAGGCATCGGCCGCCCAAGGTGCGCGCGATCCCTGTATGGGATGCGGAAGATGGCGAGCGCCTGATTGCGCGCATTGGAGCGCGGCGGCGGCAGCATGGATACACGCTTGCCGAGCATGATGCCGGGCGATAGGCTTCCAACCGGGCTTCCAACTGAGGCCGATGCAAAGCGAATGCGGTTGGAAGGTTTTGGTTGGAAGATTCTGCAAGTCCTTGTTTTTATTGAACGAGAATAACCCTTACAAGGCGAATGTCACTGGTTCGATCCCGGTAGCACCCACCAGATAAACCCTTGAAATTCAAGGAAAAAGAAGGCCCGCGAAAGCGGGCTTTCCTACTTTTTGCCCACTCTAAATCACTTTCTTCCACCCAAAATTTGCTATCTTCCAACCGGACGTTCGCCTTGTTGGAGCTTGGGAGATGGCATCAAAGGGAAGGCTGAAGGCCGGCCGATGGGAGTTCGTGGTCAAGCGGGCGGGCGTGCTCGAGAAGCCTCTATACCTGTACTTCGCCACGCAGGAAGAGGGGATCGAGTATTGCCGCAACCTGGAGGCGCTGCTGGCGCGCGGCATCGTGCCGGGGCATCACGAGCCGCCCAAGGTGGTGATGCGGCTTGCGGACCTCTTCGCGCACTACACGCGCGACGCGCATCCATCGCAGAAGGACCGGGAGGTGCTGGCCAAGGTTGAGTCAGACAAGGGCAAGACGCCGATTGCCGCCCTGACGATTGCCTGGTCGGATGCGTGGGTGACGCAGATGAAGCGGGAGGAGAGGTCGGCGCCGAGCACGATCCGCGCCAAGGTGGGCGCGACTGCTCGGGCGATTGACTGGGCGCGGCGCAAGCAGCTTGTTGAGCTGCCCGAGAATCCGTTGCGCGGACTGCCCGATGGGTACGCCCGCTACACGGAGCTGGACGCGAAGCTGGCCGGCGTCGAGCGCGAAGACATCGAGCGGGACCGGCGACTGGAGGGGGATGAGGAAAAGCGGATACGGGCCGTGATTGCGGGCGGCATCATTCCGCGCAAGCTGCGCCCGCGGCCGATCCCGTTTCCTGCGGACCTCGCGCGAGATTTCACGCTGGCCATCGAAACCGCGATGCGGCTGCGCGAGCGCTACACGATCACGGTCGATCAGGTGAATCTGCCCAAGCGCACCATCTTCCTCGACAAGACCAAGAACGGCGACTCGCGCCAAGTGCCACTCTCGAGCGTGGCCACGGCGGTGATGCGCGAACAGATCGCCGGCAAGGCCCCGGAGGACCGGGCGTTTCCGTGGTGGAATGGGGATGCCAGCGACGCAGGACTGAAGGCCGCCTCGAACTACCTGTCCAAGCTCTACGCGGACGTGTTCGAGGCGGCCGGGTGCGCGGACTTGCGTGAGCACGATTTGCGGCATGAAGGCACGTCTCGGTTCTTCGAGAAGACCAGTCTGCCGGGCGAGGCGATAGCGAAGATCACCGGCCACCGAGACCCACGCATGCTCATGCGGTACTTGAAACTGCGCGGGTCCGACCTCGCCGAGCAGCTTTGGTAGGCACGCCGAGCCGGCACGCGGTCTGCTCGGCAATCTGGCGCTCGACGTAGGAAAGTACGTCGCGCTCGAGCATCACCCATGCGCGCCCTATTTTTGCGGCAGGCAGTTCGCCGCGGTCGATCAGTTGCATCACGCGGTTTTCGTGGACCTTGAGAATTTCCGCGGCCTGCGGAACGTTGCAGGTACTCATTGGTGGCTCCAAAAAACAAACCGCCGATCGTGTCGGCGGTCTCAGGCGGGGATGTCGGTGCGCTCGAGGAACTTGGCGCCCTCGGCGATTCGTCGTCGGTTGATGGCGTCGACAGTCATTGCGGCGATCGTAAAACGCCGGTTCGTCCAGGTGCGCATGTACTTGTCCATCTTGAGGATGCAGGCGGTCAGGCGCTCGCGCTCGGCCGCGGTGCAGTTCCAGGACTTGCCGTCATCGACGCGCGCCTTCATTGCCAGCAGGATCTGGCCGGCCTCGTCGGCCACCTCCCACATGCCGTTACCTTTCGATGCCGAGTCCATCGCCACGACGTTGATGATCTTCGCTACGTGGTCGGAGTGCTCGCGCCCGAAGTGCCCGAGCGGCAAGAGCTCGACCGCCATGTGCAGCGGCACGAGCATCAGTTGCATGGTGCGCTCGGAGAGTATGGCGGGCGCAGTCAAGGGGTTGATCCGCTTTCCCCAGCGGTGGGTCATGCCTCGGCCCATGTTGCCTCCTTGTCGCCTCCGCCGCCCTCGATCAGCCACAGCAGATCGGCAGCCTGCGTGATCGGGCGCATGTCGCCCTCCCATCCAGCCTTGCATGCCTTCTTGCCCATGTCGTTGTCGAAGCAGTACCAGTTGAGCCACTCATAGCCGTCGCCGACGAGCTCGGCGAGCGCGCGAGTGTAGTTGCCCCATGCGCCCCAGACGGCTTCGCCAAGAGGCGAATGGACCGTGCTGCCGACGACGGCCGACAGGCGATCCATTTGCAGGTCGAGCTTCAGGTATGACACCTCCCATTGGCGCAGGAGGGCGAGCTTTTCTTCGCGGGTCATGGCTTGGCCTCCGTGGCTGCTGCGACATTGTTTTTCTCCGCGCAACCGCCGCCCATATCCATCCCGAGCGTCCCAGTAGGCACAATCAGCAGACCGTACACGTCGCTGCCCACGTCATATGCGTTGCGCCGCTTCCCCGTCCACGGATCGAAAAGCCATGCAGCAATCCCGTGCCAGTTGCGCCATTGGGTTGCGTGGCTCGGGTACGGCCTTTCTTCGCCGGTCGCGGGGTCAAACTTCATCAGCGCGTCTTGCATTGCTGGTTCCCGTTCCTGGGCGTTTCGGCGCCCAACAAAACGCTGCACCGGCTGATTGTCGCAGAGCGCGTAGCGGTGGAGCATCCGGCCTAGATCGTCCGCGTTGACGACGAAAACCCCTTCGATTTCCGTCTCTGGTAAGCCTTGCTCACGCGCCATGCTGATAACGTCATCTCTCGTCATGGCTTGGCCTCCGGGGCGGCTGCGAGCCGCCAGTGTGTAGCTGGTGCATATTTCGGATCGATAAAAACCTCTCCGCTCGGCCCCTTCCACCAGTAGTCCCCGTCACTTTGTGGAACGCACCCACAAAGAACAGAGCCGTCTGCCAACCTCAAATCGACAAGATCAAAAGTCGGGTGCTTTTCAGGAATCGGCTTCCAGCCTTCTGGGATGCTCGGCGCGGGCTGTGCGGAAACATACCCGTCAACCCCATACGTCCCAACAATACCGAGCATGTGTCGCCCTTTTGGCAAGGATGCAAGCTGCTCGTCGTTGAGGTCCGTGCCAATGTCCATGTAGCCGCCCACACCTAGGTCGAGATATGCAACCGCTTTCGGCGCGGGATGTGCTAGAGCAAAGTTGTCCTCGACCGCTGCAATTGCGCCATCCAACCGGATCAGGGCCTCGCCAGAATCGTTTTCTGTTATCAATTCGCTGTCGTGCTGGGCCTGCATGTCCGCGATGATGGCCTCAGCAAGGGCACTCGGCGCGGGCTGTGCGCCGGGGGCGAGGTAGAGCCTGTCCCCCTCACGAAGCAGAGGCAGTGAGTCAAAGTCATTCAGCGGACGAGCCGACCACGCAATGCCAGCGTTCCCGCCAGTTTTATGCACGCCGACCTGTGCAACCGGCTCCTGCTTCTCCATCTGCTCGATCTTGGCGCGCAGTGTGTCGCGTTCCTGCGTCAGTTCGATGTTCATAATTCGCGCAGCGGTCTGTACGGCAGACTCTTTTGGAGTATTTTGCGCGCCAGTTACGCGAGCTTCGATTGCCTTCCATGTCGGCTCGTATTCAGGCCAGTCGGACTCGACGATAAGCCCTTTAAACGTGGGCTTATTAGCGCAGTCTCGCCCAGCGTCAATCTCGTTCTTCATCATCGCAAGGTGCGCCCTGTCAGCATCTGTCAAGTATCTTTCAACATCTGATAACTTGAAGACGATGTAACGGTCTTCCCGCTTGAATTCGTTACTCATTTCTCTTCTCCTTTTGCGCCGGGGGCGAGGTAGAGCGGGATTGAGTACGCATCCAGCGCCCCAACTACGGCTTTCCCCCAAACGTGCTTTACAGCATCGGTCACGACATCGGAGTCACGCCGAGTTTCGTGCAGCCACGCAACTGGCTCCTGCCGCTCCATTGCCTCGACCTTGTCGCGCAGATTGTCGCGCTCGTGGTTGCTTGTGTTGAGGGCAAGAGCCAAGCTGTCTGCGAGCTTCCTGGCCGAGTCGCGCTCTTTCTCAGCCGCTTCCAGCTTCGCCAGCAGCGCAGCCTCACGCTCGCCACTCATTCCAAGCAGGCGAGCTTGCTCCAGCCCGTCAGACTCCGCCGCTTCGAGGCGGTCCAGGAGTTCGGAAATTGCGGCGGGGTTGACTGCGGCGATGAATTTAGCGTCTGCGTCGTCATACACAGTCCCGAAGGTTGCGTCACCCTCGTCGGTAACAGTAAGAATTGAGAGGAATTCACTGTCAGCTACAGCGAATTTTTGCCTTCCGTCACCAACCGGAAGCATCTTCCACGGACCAGGCGTTGCTTCTTGCGTCAGTAGGCGCAGTTCGTTGATGTCGATCATTTCGATTCCTCCAATGCGGCATTCGCTCGGTCGCTCTGCCACTTGCTGTCGTTGCTCCAAGCGATTTCGCCGAGCGCCTTTTCTAACCTCTCAATCCGTGCCTGCTTTTGCCTGCTGTCCTGCTCGGCGGTGGCGAGGTCGGATTCAGCGCGCTCGATCATCTCGATCGCCGCACCAATTGCCGCCGTGATCTGTTTCGGGTCGAGTTGCGTCAGATCTTCGTCATTGCAGAGTCGCCATTCGTTGAACTGGCGCAGGATGGTTGCGGTTTCGGTGGGGGTCATGCCAATGACTCCATCGTGTAATCGCCAAGCAGGACGACCAGCTCGTCGTCGCTGTCGCCGTCAAATGTGACGCACCCGCCGACCCACTTCAGGTGGGCGATATAGTCTTGGCAGAGTTCGTCGGTAACCTCCTGGCCGCGTAAGATGAACTGATCTGGCGTATCTGTCGGCATCCCGTTGCAGCGCACGAACTCTTCTGCCGCGAGCGTCGCTATTCGGTGCGCGCGATCGTCTGCGATCTTCTCTGCGACCGCTCGGATGATGCTTTCTGCTGCGCTCATTTCCCTGCCTCCTTCGCTGCAAACCACGCGCACGGCGTATGCATCGGATGCGGCCCGCTCGGGTGTCCGCATCTGTCGTAATGCTCGACGCGCTCGCCGCGGGTGACGGCGACGAGGATGATGTGGCCGCACTGACGGCAGGACGGCGGGGCGTGGTTTTGCTGGGTCAAGGTTGAACTCTTTCGATAGGCCGCAGCACGCTCTGGATGAAGTTCTGCAGCACGCTTCGGATAATTGGGCGTCTCGATTTGCGCAGGTATGCGTAGCGAGCTTTTGCTGCATTGACGCGATCGGGGTGCTTCAACCGCCATCGCTTACTTTTTTGGCTGTTCGTGAGTCGTTCAGGGCGAGGCGCGTCAGGTTTGCCGTCTGCTCTCACGAATACAGGCATGGCCTGGCCTTGGCGCTTTCTGATCCAGCGCAAAACACGGATGTACCCACGTCGATGCAGCCGACTCAGGGTGTCGTGCGACCATGATCGAGAAGGCTTTTCGGGGCGAGCAAGGCGATCAAGTTTTTGCCATGTCATCTGCTCGCCCGCCTCAATCATTTCGATGGCTCGAAGGCGAACTGCCATGAGTTCAGGCTTGCTCGGCATCGGCCAGCCTCCAGAGCTTCTGCTTCCCGCCGCTAGGGATGCGATCCCATCCAGCCTCCGCGATTTGACCTTCACGCCTGAGTGTGCGGACATCGCTGCCCACCGTTCCAATGTCGGCGCCCGTCCACTCGCACAGATCCGCGATCGTCACGGGGCCATTGGCGCGGACGTACTTCACGATGTCAGCGCGGCGTTCTGCCGGGTTGAAGTAGTTCGGAATGTCGCGCTTCATCTTGTCGGGATCGGTGAAGCGGCGCAACACACCATCAGGCAGCGGCGGGCGCGGACGCACCGCCGACAGGCCGAGCGTCACAAGTGCAAGTTCTAGGCTCACGATTTCTTTTCTCCAGGTGTTCGATCAGGTTTCGCACGCCGACGCGATGCCGGTTACTGCCGCGCTCGAGCCATAGGCCGCGCTCAAGCCAGAAGTCGATCACGCAGCCCGAGTGGCGGATGACGAGGCGCCCGTCGTGCTTTTTAAAGGCAATGCCGTGGCGCGCAAGGCGTTCAGTGGCTTTCATCGCCCTCGGGCTCCACAAGCTGCAGGCGCGCTGCGGTGTGCGGGTGATAGCCGCAGGCGACCATGAAGCCGCGCATGGCGTCGAGCGTCTCGTCCAGGCTCGCCTGACCCGAGACGGTCAGGGAAACCGAAACGCCGTCGCGCACGTCGTTGGTGAGGGTGTAGGTGTTTTGCATCACGCCATCCCCGTGCTGCCGAAGCCGCCGTCGCCGCGGATGGTGTGGCGACTGAAGGCGCTCACGACACTGAGTTGCGGCCGCAGGATTGGCACGAAGAGCAGTTGAGCGAGGCGATCAAGCGGGCGCAGGATGTATTCGTGCTCGCCGCTGTTCCATAGCGCCAGGGTGATCTCGCCCTGGTAGTCCGCATCGAGCAGGCCGGGCGCGTTGCCGAGCGTGATGCCGAACGCACCCAGCCCGGAGCGCGGCAGGATCAGGCCGGCAACGTGCTGGTTTTCATCGCCGTGGCTGCCCAGATCAAGGGCGATGCCCGTTCCGATCTTGATGCGCTCGCCGGGGCGAATGATGCGTGCGGTCCACTCATCCCCGTCCAGCAGCACCCCGTTGAACGAGCACGCCCGCAAGTCGATCGCCGCCGCCTCGGGCGTGGCGTAGCGCGGGAAAAGGTCGATGCGGTCAAGGCGCGCATCCAGAAGGCGAATTTCGAGGTTCAATGCGCTTGCTCCTTGCTGAAGGCTGAATCGTTGATCTGGAGCATCCCGCCTGCGTCCTCGTCATTGAGGACCATGTAGCGGAAGGCCAGATACCGGCGCCGCGCGAAGCTGAACCGCAGGGCGTCACATGGCGGTTCGCGGTGGATGTCGTCGCCGTCGATCCAGTGCGCAAGGAAGTGGGCGAGCGCCAGGCATCGGACCTGAAGCACGCCGATGAGCGCGTTCGCGGGCTTGGGGTTTTGCGTGAGCGGGATGGCTGCCAGCGCAAGCAAGGCAGGCGAAGCCCCCGCAGAAAGGGCGGTGTGCATGAAGTGAAAATCCTTGTGATGAGGTGCCGGCCTTGGTCGCGCCTTGCGGGGCAGGGCCGGCGTCTGCCGTGGGGGAGTCCTTGGTCGGGTCGTTTGTGCTACGTCCAGCCCCTTCGCAAGGCCCGACGCGTCACCGGGAGGCGCGCGCCTGGGTGAGTCGCTGCCGGGTCGAATGACGGCTGGACGCTAGACGCTGTAGGCGTGGATGCCGCGGCCGATGGAGTTGAAGGGGATGTCGTCGGAGAAGTCCCCGAAC
>Ga0209066_10002841_pt1 | contig 20455 bp, 18 predicted proteins | sample All_14_2_FD_187198 | JGI IMG/M metagenome (GOLD analysis project Ga0209066, IMG submission 187198) | Freshwater microbial communities in response to fracking from Pennsylvania, USA - Allegheny Zone_MetaG_DW_15 (SPAdes) (version 2) ... | reverse complement strand
ATGGAGGAGGAACCGAAACTGCGGGAACTGGCCATCGCCAGCCCGCAGGTCGAGGAACTGCTGAACATCTCGATGACGCTGGAGGGCCTGGCCCGCCATACCTCGACCCACGCCGCCGGCGTCGTCGTCTCTCCCGGGCCGATGGTCCACTACCTGCCGGTCTGCCGGGGCAGCAACAACGAGACCCTGACCCAGTACGACATGAAGCACACCGAGATGACCGGACTGATCAAGTTCGACTTTCTCGGCCTGAAGACTCTGACCGTCATCGACAAGGCCTTAAAGCACATCAAGGCCGATATCGGCACGGACCTCGACATCGAGACCCTGCCGATGGACGACCTCAAGACCTTCGACCTGCTCTGCGCCGGCGACACCCTCGGCATCTTCCAGCTGGAGAGTTCCGGCATGCGCGAACTGCTGGTGAAGATGGCGCCGACCCAGTTCACCGACCTGATCGCATTGGTGGCCCTCTACCGCCCCGGCCCGCTCGAGTCCGGCATGGTCAACGACTTCGTCGAGACCAAACACGGCCGGGCCACCGCCAACTACCCGCTGCCGCAGCTCAAACCGGTGCTGGAGGAGACCTACGGGGTCATCGTCTACCAGGAACAGGTCATGCAGATCGCCAACATCCTGGCGAGCTACACCCTGGGTGACGCCGACACCCTGCGCCGGGCGATGGGCAAAAAGATCGCCGAGGTCATGGAGGCGGAGAAGACCAAATTCATGGCCGGGGCCCGCGCCAACAAAATCCCGGAGGACAAGGCCGCCTACGTTTTCGACCTGATGGCCAAGTTCGCCGGCTACGGCTTCAACAAGTCGCACTCCGCCGCCTACGCCCTGATCCTTTACCAGACCGCCTATCTCAAGGCCCATTACCCGGCCCAGTTCATGGCCGCCCTGCTGTCCTGCGACATGACCAACACCGACAAGGTCGTGCGCTATATCAACGACTGCAAGGAACACGCCATCGAGGTCCTGCCGCCGGACATCAACGAGAGCGGCATCGGCTTCACGGTCATCAACGACCGCATCCGCTTCGGCATGGCGGCGGTCAAGAACGTCGGCGAGTCGGCACTGGAATCGATCATCGAGGAGCGGGAGAAGAACGGCCGCTACACCTCGCTGTCCAACTTCTGCAACCGGGTCGACAGCCGGCGGGTCAACTCGCGCGTCATCGAGAGCCTGATCAAGTCCGGCTCCTTCGATTCGCTCGGCCACCGCCGCGCCCAATTGATGGCGGTCCTCGACAAGGCGATGGAACAGGCCAAGGCGGTGCAGCGCGACCAGCAGAGCGGCCAGCTGTCGCTGTTCGGCGGACCGGCGGCGGCCGCCGACCGAACGCGGGAGGTCAACGAGGTGGCGATGCCCGACCTCCCGGAGTGGAGCGAGCAGAGGCGGCTGGCCTTCGAAAAGGAGACGGTCGGCTTCTACATCACCGGCCACCCGCTCGACGACTCGCTGGCCGAGATCCGCACCGTCATCGACAGCGATATCCACGGTTTGGGCGAGCTGGGGGACGGTCAGATCGTGCGGATCGGCGGCCTGATCCGGACCTTCAAGCGCCACAAGAGCAAGAAGGGCGATCCGATGGCCTTTCTCACGATCGAGGACATCTTCGAGGCCATCGAGGTCCTCGTCTTTCCTGAGGCCTACGGCCGCTGTGCGGAGATCCTCGAGACCACCGAACCGGTGATCATCCAGGGCACGATCCAGAAAGAGGAGCGCGGCATCAAGATCATCGCCGACGCCATCGACCTGCTGCCGGCGGCGCGGGAAAAATACACCGATACCATGCGGCTCCGCCTTCAGCCGGACAAGGTCAACCGGTCGAAACTGGAGGCCATCAAGAAGATCCTCCTCCAGTTCCACGGCCCCTGTCCGGTCGTGCTGACGATCCACTTCGCCGCCAAGGGCGAGGTCGATATCGAGGTGGAGAAGGATATGACGGTCAGGCCGTGCCGGGAATTGACCGACACGATCGACGAGGCGCTCGGCTATCGGGCCTGTTCGTTCACCAGGAAGGAGATCGTCGCGCCGCCGCGGCGAAAATGGGGCAACGGCGGCAACGGCTCGGCCAAGGCGGCCTGAACCGGGGATGGATGAAGCGGCACCGGCGCACTCTTGCCGGGCCTAGCAAAAAAGCGCCCCCCGGCATGAACATGCCGGGGGGCGCTGGAATCGGAGAGTCGCCGCTATCCCTGGAGAGTACGGATCGTATCAGGGAGAGGGTGTGGCCGCTCGGGTTTCACTGCGGTGCTCCTTGCTTCGGCGCCTTGCCGTCGAGCCGATCATAGAGCTTGAGGTGTTCGTGGAGGCGATACAGTTGTTCGGTCGTCTGATAGCGACCGTCGGCGAACACCCCGTAGTCGCCGCCGCCGGCCATCGCCGAGGCGAACCGCGTCGTATTGGCGTTGAACAGCCAGATCGAGGTCCACATCCGCTCCGCCTCCTCGTCAAAGATGTTGTCCTTCTGCGGCAGGCCGCGGGCATGCCCCCTCTCCCAGATATCCATGATGATCTTGGTGGCCTCATGGGTATTGGCGTTGGTGCGGGCGATGGTGTTGTCGAGGCGGAGGAAGTGCTCATCGACCCAGCCTGTGGCGTGACAGGACAGACAGATCGTTTTCATCCTGGTGTTGCGCACCTCCTGCTCCTCCTTGGTGATGACATGGGCGGCGACCGCAGTGCCGTCCATCTCCACCGCCAGCGGCAGGCCAATGGAGTTGCGCACCTCCTTGAGATCGGCATGGACCGGATGGGGATGGGCATAGGGGACGCCGAACAACCGCCAGGCCAGGCGGTCGTTGAACTGGTGGGTCCGCTCGGCGATGACCTTCTGATCGGGTGACACCAGCAGGCTGGCGTGGCAGGCGGCACAGGTCGGGGCGGTGAAATCCCTGCCGACGACCCAGGGAACATTGTCGAAATTATAATTTTTCCCTAACGAACTGACGATGTTGCCGTGCTTGCTGACCTCGTAGACCTTGTAGGCCGGGACATCCGGGCCCTTGTGGCACTCCGAGCAGGTGTACGGTTTGCGCGCCATCTCGATCGAAAATTCATGGCGGCCGTGACAGGCGGTGCAGGCACCCAGGCTGCCGTCGGGATTGATGCGGCCGACCCCCTGGTTCGGCCAGCCTTCGAGTACCGGGAACTCCAACTCACCATAGTCCGATTCCCTGGTCGCCATCCCCTTGACCTCGATCTTGGTGCCGTGGCAGTACAGGCATGATTCGTATTCGGTGCGCTTGTCGATCTCCCCCTTCACCAGCTCCCCATCCTGCCGCTGGTAGGTGGTGTTGACCGCCGTGAAGAAGTCACGGTACAGGCTGTTGTCGACCAGGTTGCCGTAGGCATGGGCCATGATATTCTTCCCGTACTGCGCGACCTCGGTGCTGTGGCAGGTCGCGCAGTCGTCCGGGCTGACGATGACGTTGATCCGATAGCCGTTATGGTCGAAGGAATCGGCATGGCGGTCGGAGCGCAGCGAATGGCACTCGTAGCAGCCGACGACGACCTGCCGCAGCGGTTCGGCAATCTCCGTCGCCGACACCCGTCGACTGATCGCCTCCTGCTGCAACGCGGCCGCCGGCGTCGTCCGGCTGTGGCGGCTCTTCTCCCAGGAGGCCACCAGCCCGGGATGCAATTCGCGATGGCAACCGAGACACTCCTCGGTTTCTGGACTGATACCGGCATCCTCCCCATGGGTGGTAACGGCCGCAGCCAGGATAAGAGAAGCGGACAGCAGCAAGCAAGATAACAAGTTCTTCATGTACTATTCCCCCGTCGGTAATGGTGGCGTATGAGCACGGCCGCCGATCTTTTGCCCCCGGTCACTCCGGATTGCAGCGACCGCAGCCGGAAGACCACTTCTCCGCATCGTCAATCCGGCCGGCCAACCTGCCCGTATGGCATTCAGCATTCATTTGTGATTTGATCACAATGACATGGCAGTTGGCAAGTTCTTCTCCGCATTTTACCGGTCAGGCGGAGAAAATCCGTCCGGCCCCACCCGATCAGACCTCTCTTCCATTGCGGCTTCATTTCTTGACAATCAGCATTTACAACAAATCATGCCAACCTATCTTGACAGCATGATGACAATATCACAATATAACATATACACATAATTTCCCACAACGATCGTGGACCACTGCTCTCTGTTCACGAGAGGCGGAGGCGTTATCGACCCCGAAGGCCCCATCCGGGGCTTTGAAAAACTCAGAACAACAATCAAAGGAGACGACATGAAAAAAGGAGAAAGACTGGTCATCGTGGGATGCAGTGGTTCAGGCGGCCCCGCCGCCATGATGGCAAAAAAACTCATGCCGGAAATCGATGTCACCATCATTCGCAAGGAGGAGTTCTTCATCGTCAGATGAGCGCTTCCGCATGTCGTAGCCGGTCTGGCTGCCAGTCAATCAATTGTTGTTCCCGATACAATGCTTGCAGGCATGGGTATCCATGTTGTTCAGGATGAAGTGACCAGAATCGATGCCGCCCGCAAAACGGTTTTTGTATCCGGCGGCGGTACATATCCCTATGACAAGCTCTACCTCGCGACCGGGTCCAGTTCATTTGTGCCGCCGATTGAAGGCAACGATCTCGCAGGCGTCATGACCTTGCGGGGGCTCCCCGATGCCGAGAAGATCAAGACCTATCTCGCCGAGAAAAAACCCAAACACATCGTATGTATCGGCGCTGGGTTTATCAGCATGGAGATCGCGTCACTGCTGGCGGAGACCAACCCGGACGGCTTCGCTATCACCGTCATCGAACTGATGGATCGACCGCTTCCCCTGATGCTGGACAAAGACATGAGCGACCCCGTCCGGGAATATCTCGAGGGCAAAGGTCTGCATATCCGGACAGGAGTAAAGGTTGAAAAGCTGACAGGACAGGACGGGAAAGTAACCGGCGTTACGCTGTCTTCCGGGGAAACCCTTGACGCCGACATGGTGTTCATGAATGTCGGCGTGCGCCCCAACACGCAGCTCGCCACCGATATCGGCCTCGAGATGGGGCGGTTCGGGATCAAGGTCAACGCCTATCAGGAGACATCCGATCCGCATATCCTGGCCGGCGGGGACTGTGTTGAAAAAATCAATTTCATCACCGGCAAACCGACGCCGGGACAACTCAGGGGGCCCGCGGTGGTCCAGGGTCGGTTGGCCGCCAAACGGCTTGCCGGGTACGATATCGCCTTTCCCGGGGTACTCGATGCCGGCGGCTGCAAGATGTTTGACATGACGATCGCCGCCACCGGACTCACTGAAGAAAACGCGACCAAAGAGGGGTTCACTGTCGTGAGTGCCGTCGTTGACTCCCGCAGCAAACATGGCATGATTCCCGGGATGAAGCCGTGGAAATTGAAATTGGTGTTTGACAAAAACACCCGCAAACTGCTCGGCGGCCAGATCGTCAGCCAGGCCATCGCCCCTGCCAGAGAAATCGATGCCGTTACCGCATTTATCCTCGGCGGGAAAACCATGGCCGACCTGACGACGTTCACATCGGCCTGCAACCCGGACATCTCCTCCGAGCCGAGCGCCGAGCCGATAACGATTGCCGCCGAACAGGCGTTGCAGAAGGTCAGGAACGGCTAAGACAGCCCGCCCCCTTTTCCCGGATGTCGGCGGCCCCATGTTGTCTCCGAAACGGTGCCGGGGAACATGGGGCCGCCGACCATTGCTGTTGGGATGCGACGGCAATCACCTGCATTTTTACGGGCCTCTTGTGAACAGGGGACAAATGCCCGAACCAACCTCGGACAACGGGCGAGCCACGGCGATGGGTACGAAAAAAACAGCGAACAGGAGATCGGCCTCAACGGAAGCGATCCTCGAGAGCATCTCCGATGGAGTCTTTACGGTCGACAGGGATTGGAACGTGGCATCGTTCAACCGGGCCGCCGAGGAGATTACCGGCATCCCCCGTCGGGAGGCGATCGGCCGGCCGTGCTCGGAGGTCCTCCGTTCGAACATGTGCGGCGACCACTGCCCCCTCCAGCAGACCCTCAAAAGCGGCCGCCCGATTATCGGCAGATCCGGATATTTCATCAATGCCGATGGAGACCGCATCCCGATCAGCATCTCCACCGCCGTCTTGCGTGATGAACACGGCACGGTCATCGGGGGCGCCGAGACATTTCGCGATCTCTCCGAGGTCGAGGCACTGCGCCAGGAACTCAACAACAAGGCCCACGTCGGCGACCTGACCAGCAGGAGCCCGGTGATGCAGAAACTGTTCGCCATCCTGCCGGCCATCGCCGCCAGTCCGAGTACGGTCCTCGTCCTTGGCGAAACCGGCACCGGAAAGGAACTGGTGGCCCATACCCTCCATGACCACAGCCCCCGCAGCCACGGGCCGTTCATCGCCGTCAACTGCGGGGCCCTGCCCGACACCCTGCTCGAATCGGAGCTTTTCGGGTACAAGGCCGGGGCCTTCACCGGAGCGGCCAAGGATAAACCGGGACGATTCGCCTTGGCCGAGGGCGGAACGATCTTCCTCGACGAGATCGGTGAGATCACCCCGGCCCTGCAGATCAGGTTGCTGAGGGTGTTGCAGGAAAAATGCTACGAACCGCTCGGCGCCGTTCGGTCGGAGACGACCAATGCCAGGGTCATCGTCGCCACGAACAGAGATCTCACCGCACTGGTCAAAAAAAATCTCTTCCGTGAAGATCTCTACTATCGCATCAACATCGTCCGCATCGAGCTGCCGGCCCTGCGGTACCGCAAGGAAGACATCCCGCTGCTGGTCGACCGCTTCATCGACCGCTTCAACCGGCGGCAGCAGAAAGCCATCACCGGCATCAGCACGGAGGCCTTGTCCCTGCTGATGGCCCACGACTGGCCCGGCAACATCCGGGAACTGGAAAATCTCGTCGAACGGGCCTTCATTCTCTGTACGGAGGGGAATATCGACCTCCCCCACCTCCCCGGCGAACTGCTCACCCATCACCCGACAACGGCCGGGAAGTCCGGCCTGCGATCGGTCCGCACCATCGTCGACGCCCAAGCGATCCGGACAGCGCTGGAGCGCAACGGTTTCAACCGCCTGGCAGCGGCCCGGGAACTGGGTATCCATAAAACGACCCTGTTCCGCCGGCTCAAGCAACTCGGCATACCGCTGCCGGTCAAGGACGGACGGATCCGCCGCCAACCGTGACAGTAGCCTTTTCGCACCACAGCAATGACTGCTACAGGTGCGTTGTTGCTTCCCTGCGACGGCCTCCGCTCCGCATTCCCGCAATCTTTAAAATTTGAAATGAAATAGTTACATACCTATCGGCTGTTATCTGATACTCTGGCACCACTTTTGCTATTAACGAAAATATCACAACGGAGGGGAGATCTGATGAAAACGGCCTTTCCATACTGGCGCCATCGCATCGCCCCGGTGTTCGATACCGCCCGGCAGATCCTGGTTGTGACGTCGGACGCGGGGATGACCACCGGAAAGACCGAGGTGACTCTGGCGGACGGTCATCCGACCGCGAAGCTTCTGCGCCTGGTTGAATTACAGGTTGACAGCCTTGTCTGCGGCGCCATCTCCAGCCAGGTTTGCCAGATGGCCGCGTTCTATGGAATCACGGTTGTGCCCTTTATCGCCGGTGATCTTGACGCGATCGTGCGCCTCTGGGTGGCCGGGAAACTGGCCGGTGACGCCAATGCGATGCCGGGTTGCCGCCGGCGCCGGGGGAGACGATCGCGAGACGCTGCTTTTGGCAACGTCGCCCCTGAGGAGCTCAAGGCGCAAAACGAACCGGAAGACCGCCCTCGATATGCACGGCACGGCAGACATTCAGCCTGCCGGGCCGCAGCCAGGCGGCGGAAAATATAAATCTTGACCGAAGGGGGTAGCACTATGCCACGAGGAGACGGAACAGGCCCAATGGGAGCCGGGACAATGACAGGCCATGCCGGCGGGTACTGTGCAGGCACTGGAGTTCCAGGTTTTGCAGGGACATTTTGCGGACGCGGTGGTGGCGCCGGATTCGGGCGCAACTGTCCAACATGGGGACAGGGCCTGGGATTCGGTGCCGGCCGCCGGGGACGGCGGAGCATGCCGGCGGTCACCGGGGTACCCGGCCGTTTGCGTTCTGGCGGCTATGGGGTGCCGCAGACCCAGCCGGGACCCGAACAGGAAAAGGATATCCTGAGAAACCGGGCCGAGGCCCTCAAGGCCGACCTGGAAATCATCACCAGACGCCTCCAGGCCCTCGAAACGGAAGCGGCCGACGAATAGTAAGCCGGGGCGATGCTCTTGTCTGGTCCCGAAAACCGGCGGAGCAGCCCGACTTTCATACCATGAAAGAGATCCCGCAAAGATGACAACCGCTCCGACCCGGATCACCATCCTGATCGACAATCAAGCTGTCGATGGCTGCGAAGCCGAACACGGATTTTCGCTGTGGCTTGAAACCGGAGGTCGGCGGATCCTGTTCGACACCGGGCAGGGCGAAGCCTTCCTTGGCAACGCCGAAACCCTCGGGATCGATCCAGGCCTGGCGGACACCATCGTCCTGAGCCACGGCCATTACGATCACAGCGGCGGGCTGGCGCAGATCCTCAGGCGGGCGAGACAGGCCGATCTATACTGCCACCCGGCGGCTGTCTCATCGCGGTACAGTATCCGCAACGGCACCCCGAAGGATATCCGAATGCCGTCAGCATCGCTGATCGCCCTCGACCGGCTGCCGCTGGAACGCCTGCACTGGATGCAACAGCCGCATCCCCTGACCGGAACCATCGGCCTGAGCGGCCCGATCCCGCGGGTCTCCGGGTTCGAAGATACGGGCGGGCCGTTTTTCCTCGACCGGCAGGGACAGCGGCCCGACCCGATCGATGACGACCTCGCTCTCTGGGTGCGCACGAAAGGCGGATTGATCGTGATCGTCGGCTGCGCCCACGCCGGCCTGGTGAACACCCTGCGCCATGCCCGGCGGTGCAACGACGACATGCCGATCAGGGCCGTCATCGGCGGCTTTCATCTGCTCAATGCCGCCTCCCGGCGCCTGGAGCAGACCATTGCGGCCCTGCGCGAATTGTCACCGGAGCACATCGTCCCCTGTCACTGCACGGGCGGAGTTGCCGTAACCGCTCTCCGCCACGCCTTTGGCGATCGTGTCTTGCCGGGAGCTGCCGGGGCACGGTATATCTTCTGACACTTCAGCCGGATACAGAGAAGGATCGTTGCGTCGTTGGCGGGTTATCACCATCTTTTATCAGACCTTCCGTTTCTCCGACTTGACAGACCCCTGCGGATTCAGCTATCAATACCACCGAATCAGGCATATACTCACAACACCGCCGCTGCATTCCACCCCCGGCCAGACATGCGCCACTGACCGGAGGGCAAGAAACGGCGGCCGGTGCTTGCAGGATCGATCCCTTCGCACTTCATTCCCGCCTTTCCGGCCAGGAGAGGCCTTATCGGAGAACCAACAGAGAACAACCATGGAAACACATCTTAACGGACAGGTACATTCGGACCACTTTATCGACATGGCCTCCAGGACCAACCGTCTTGGAACCCTGGAACACCCGGACGGCTACGGCAAACGGATCGGCGACTGCGGTGACGTCATCGAGGTGTATCTGTCCGTTCTCGGCGGTCAAATTCAGATGGTTTCATTCCAAATCCAGGGCTGCCTGAACACCAACGCCTGCGCCAATACGCTGGCCTTTCTGGTTGAGGGGAGAAGCGTTGCCGACAGCTGGCAGGTTACCCCGGACCATCTGATCGATTATCTGGAGACCCTGCCGGCGGATCATACCCACTGTGCCGAGCTGGTGGTCGGGGCCTTTTATCTCGCGCTCAGCGATTACAGCGCCAGCCGGCATGACTCCTGGCAGAAACCCTATCGGCAGGGGTGAGGGAGGGCAGAGGCAAGCGACGGCTGGCGCTGACCGAAGAACCATGCCTCCGCCAGGGAGTCCTTCCTGATGACCGCCGATCCTTCAGGGATCTCGATCAGGACATTGGCGGCAGCCATCGCCTCAAACCTGCCCATGCGGCGTAGCGGCACGGCGACAACAGCGCCGTCGACAGAGTGCGCCCGGCCGTAGACCAGCTGGGTCCAATCTTCCTGGCCGGCAAGCTCTTCGGTTACAAAGACCTGCCGTTTTTCCGGCAGGCAATCGGTAAAGCCCATCAGGCGGCGGACACCGGGCAGGGCCAGCAGCAGCAGGGCCACATGGTTGGAAGGCGGCCCGCCCGGCAGGTTGAAGACGATCGTGTCACCGATCCTTCCCATGCAGGCGCCCTTGCCCGGGCCGATCCGGACCCGGTGAAAGATCTTCTCCATCCCGATCCGCTCCATCGCCCGCATGGTCAGGTCCTTGTCCCCGTCCAGCACGCCGCCGCAGGTGATCAATACGTCAACCTGGGAGACGATGCGCCGGAAATGCTCCTCCAGGTGCTGAAGGTTGTCACGGAGAATGACGGTGGCAGCGGTTATCCCCAGGCTCCGCAGTTCGGCGGCCGCGATCACCATATTGCTGGCGGCGACCTTGCCGGCGGTAACCGGTTCACCGGGCCACACCAGTTCACTGCCGGTCGCCGCCACGGCCACCCTCGGCAACGGGTAACAGACGACGCGATCGAGTCCGGCGGCCGCCAGCAGACCAAGATGGGCCGGGGCGATCACGGTCCCCCGGGTCAGCACCACCTGCCCCTGCCTGATATCGCTGCCCCGGCACAGGACATTCTTCCCGACCCGGGAATCGGCGGTGATGATCACCAACCGGCCGTCGACACGGGCGAATTCCGACGCCAGCACCGCAGTCGCCCCCGGCGGGAGAGGGGCACCGGTCATGATGCGCACCGCCGACCCCGCCACGACCGCAAATCCATGGGTGTCATCGCCGGCCGTCAACGCCCCGGTCACCGGCAGAGTCACCGGATTGGCCGGCGAGGCGGCGGCGATATCAGCCGAAACAACGGCGAAACCGTCCTTCAACGACGAATCGACCGTCGGACAATGAACCACAGCGCAAGCATCCTCGGCGCAGACCATCCCCAGAGCCTGGTCCAGCGGCAGCGCAACCGGCGGCAGCGAGTTGAGCATAGCGATATGGTGGTGCGCCTGATGCAGGGAGATCATGAGCTGGTCCAGGGGTGAAGGATGAAACGGTACCGGGGCAATGGCGACCTTCCTTCAGCCGATACAGAGGCCGCAGTCGGGACAGGCCGAGGCGGTCGGAGTGATAGCCGCCCCGCAGGCCGGGCAGATCGTCTGCGTCGCCCGGGGGTCGAAGGCGGCCTGGAGATGACTGAGATCGTGATCGGCGAGCGCGGTGCTCTCCCGGAACTCACGGGCCATGATCGTTGCGGCATCCTGAATATCTGCCTCCCTGACCTGGAGGTCCACTTCCGGGCCGCCGCGTCAGCCGGTGCGGCAGGAGGCCTCCTCCCCGCCGATAATCGCGGCGATGCCCTCGGCCGCGAGGAGTTTTTTGAGATACTTGATATCCTTGAGCTGGCCGCGGCGCAGGGATATCAAGGTATCCTCGGCGGTGATCTCCAGCACAGGTCCGGCGGATCGGCGGCTGCCGCCGCCGGACCGGGCCAGCCGCCCAGCGCCGCTGACCAGGTCGACATCGCAGGCCGCGCAGCGGACGATCCCGGCCCGGTATTCACCGTGGCACTGCGGACAATACATCAATCCGGGATCGATGGTATCCCCGGCCGGCCCCGGCCCTGCCGCCGGCCCGTCCTTCCTGCTGAACCATGAAAATATTCCCATCGCTGCTCCCCAACTCATTTCTTGAAAGATCCTCAGATCACAGGATGAACCGGCTCAGGTCCTGGTCCTCGATGATCGCCTGCAGTTGCTCGCGGACATAGGCCCCGGTCACGACGAAGCGGGTCTCGCCCCGCTCCGAGGCATCGAACGACAGGGCGTCGAGGACCCGCTCCATGACCGTATGCAGCCGCCGGGCGCCGATCTCCTCCGTGCGCTGGTTGACCTCGACGGCGATCCGGGCCATCTCGGCGACCGCCTCGTCCTCGAAGACCAGTTCGATCCCCTCGGTCGCCATCAGGGCGACATACTGCTTCGTCAGAGCGTTTTCCGGCTCGGTCAGGATGCGGACGAACTCATCCTGGCCGAGCGAGTGGAGCTCGACCCGGATCGGGAACCGCCCCTGCAACTCGGGGATCAGGTCGGAGGGCTTGCTGACGTGGAAGGCGCCGCTGGCGATGAACAGGATGTGATCGGTCCTGACCATGCCGTGTTTGGTCGTCACCGTCGACCCCTCGACGATCGGCAGCAGGTCGCGCTGCACCCCTTCGCGGGAGACCTCGGGCCCGTGGCCGCCACCGCCGCGCGAGCAGATCTTGTCGATCTCGTCGAGAAAGATGATCCCCGATTCCTGGGTGCGGCGCAGGGCCTCCTTCATAACCTTGTCCATGTCGACCAGCTTTTCCGCCTCCTCCCGGGTCAGGGCGGCGAGGGCCTCCGGCACCTTCATCGTCCGTTTCTTCTTCTGCCGCGGGAACATCTTGCCGAGGGCGTCCTGGATGCCCGACTGGATGTCCTCGAACCCCGACGTCGTCATGATTTCGACCATCGGCGACGACTTCGACTCGTGCAGGTCGACCTCCAGTTCGCGGTCATCGAGCTTGCCATCCCTGAGCATCTGGCGGAACTTCTCGCGGGTGGCGCTCTCCTTCGGCACCGTCCCCGCGCCCACCGGCAGATCGGGTTTCATCAGGGTGAATGAGTTGTTCCCGGCCGGGCCGGTGGTCGACAGCGACGAGGGCCCGGGCGGCAGCAGCAGATCGAGGATGCGGTCCTCGGCGTTGGCCTCGGCCAGCCCCTCGATCCGTTTCTTTTCCTCATCCTTGACCATGCTGATCGCCAGTTCCACCAGGTCGCGGACCATCGACTCGACATCACGGCCGACGTAGCCGACCTCGGTGAACTTCGAGGCCTCGACCTTGATGAACGGCGACTGGGCCAGCGTCGCCAGACGCCTGGCGATCTCGGTCTTGCCGACCCCGGTGGGGCCGATCATGATGATGTTCTTCGGCGCGATCTCCTCGCGCAATGGCGGCGGCACCTGGCGGCGGCGCCAGCGGTTACGGAGGGCGATGGCCACCGAGCGCTTGGCGGCGGCCTGGCCGACGATGTACTTGTCAAGTTCGGTGACGATTTCCCTCGGGGTCAGGGCCTCTTTTTCTATCATATCGTTTCCACGACTATGGAATGGTTTGTAAAGACGCAGATGGAGGCGGCGATGTCCATCGATACCCGGCAGATCGCTTCGGCGTCGAGGTCGCTGTGGTCGACGAGGGCAAGGGCCGCGGCCTGGGCGTACGGGCCGCCGGAACCGATCGCCAGCACGCCCCGGTCGGGTTCGATGACGTCGCCGGTGCCGGTCAGGAGCAGCGAATGGTCGCGGTCGACGGCGATCAGCATCGCCTCGAGCCGGCGCAGCATCTTGTCCATCCGCCAGTCCTTGGCCAGCTCGACCGAGGCCCGCATCAGGTTGCCGTTGTACTGTTCCAGCTTCTGTTCGAGTTTGTCGAAGAGGGTGAAGGCGTCGGCGGTGGCCCCGGCGAAACCGGTGATGACCTTGTCGTGGTAGAGCCGCCGCACCTTGCGGGCCTGGTGCTTCATGACCGTGTTGCCCAGCGAGACCTGGCCGTCGCCGGCAATGGCCACCTGGCCCTTGTGGCGTACCGCCAGAATGGTTGTCGATCGTATCTTCATCGTTCTCTCATGCAGTGGGTAGTTGACTGCCCGTTCGGAAGAACAGGGCGCTTCATTCATCGTTCGACCGGGCCAGGGGATGGGCCTTGTCATAGACCTCGCTGAGGTGGTCCAGGGTCAGGTGGGTATACCGCTGGGTGGTCGACAGACTGGCGTGGCCCAGCAGTTCCTGGACCGAACGCAGGTCCGCCCCCATTTCGAGGAGATGGGTGGCGAAAGAGTGGCGCAGGGCGTGCGGGGTGACGATCTGGCTGATGCCGGCCCTCTCCCCGTAGGACTTGACCATCCGCTCGACGCTGCGCGAGGTCAGGCGGCTGCCCCGGCCGTTGAGAAACAGCGGCCTCTTGTCGAGCGCCAGGTTCCGGCCGGCCCTCTCCGCCAGCACCCGCTCCCGCTGCGGCAGCCAGTTCCTGACCGCCTCGAGCGCCGGGCGGCCGACCGGCACCAGCCGCTCCTTGCTCCCTTTGCCGCGTACCCTAAGCACTTCCTCGGCGAAATCAAGATCGGCGACATCCCGCGACACCAGTTCCGACACCCGCATCCCGGTCGAATAGAGCAGCTCGAGGATCGCCCGGTCGCGGGCCGCGAAGGTGTCCCGGGAACCGGGGGTGTCGAGCAGCAGGAAGGTCTCGTCGACGGTCAGAAAGACCGGTATATAGCGAGGAACCTTGGGGCCGACGATCCCGGTCAGCGGATCGACAACCAGGATCTTCTCCCGCAGCAGAAAGCGGACAAAGGTCCGCAGGGCCGACAGCTTGCGGCAGACCGTCGCGGCGCCGTTGGTCCGGTGCAGGCTGACCACATAGGCGCGGATCGCCGTTGCGCTCATCGCCGCCACGGACCTGTCGCCGCCGAGGGTGGCGGCGAACTCGGCCAGATCGTGGCGGTAGCCGCTGACGGTATGCGGCGAGTAGCCCTTCTCGGTCTCGAGCCAGCGGCTGAAGAGGTGTATGCACTGTTCCATCGCACTTCTGGGTTGCGTTTGTTCGATCCGCCCGGCACCCGGCAAAGGTCGCGGCGATGGCGCCCGCCGCGTTTCCCGGCGCCGGCGCCAATGAGACCAGGGAGACCAATGAGGCCTTGCAGGTTCGGCAGGATGTCGAATATACTGGGCTGGTCCGGACGCCTGTAGTTCTAGCCGGAAAGAAGAGGCGATTCAACGATCTTTTGCACTGCCCGAACCCCAGCGATATGGCCCAGAAAACATTTGAAGCTGCCATGGCCCGTCTTGAACAGCTCACCGAAGAGCTCGAGAGCGGGGATATCAGTCTCGACAAGAGCCTGAAAAAATTTGACGAAGGCGTCAAGCTGGCCGAATTCTGCAACGCCCAGCTGACAAAGGCCCGGGCCCGGGTGGAGATGCTGCTCGAAAAGGACGGCCGCCTGCAGTCGGTTCCCTTCGAAGGATTGGATCGTGGAGATACGGACCTACCTGAGTGAGCGGCGACTCGTCGTCGAAGAGGCCCTGCACCGTTACACCCTCGAGGCCGAAGGCCTTTTCGCCCGCCATATCGAGGCGATGCGCTACAGCCTCTTCGTCGGCGGCAAACGGCTGCGGCCAATCCTCTGCCTGGCTGCGGCCGAGGCGATAAACGACAGCCCCGCCACCGCCGCCGCTCTGCTGCCCGTCGCCTGCGCCCTCGAGTGCATCCACACCTATTCGCTGATCCATGACGACCTGCCGGCCATGGACGACGACGACCTGCGCCGGGGCAAGCCGACCAACCACGTGCTCTACGGCGAGGCGGCGGCGATCCTCGCCGGCGACAGCCTCCTGACCTGGGCCTTCGATCTGCTGACCGACCCGATCGGTTCGGCGATCCCGGCCGAGCGGCGTCTGGCCATCGCCCACCGCATCGCCCGGGCCGCCGGCCCCCTGGGCATGGTCGGCGGCCAATCGCTGGACATCGCCTCCGAGAACAGCGATATCTCCTTCACCACCCTGCAGACCATCCACCGCAGCAAGACCGGGGCCCTGATCACCTGTGCCGTCGAGACCGGGGCGATCGGCGCCGGGGCTTCTGACGACCGGATCGCCGCCCTGGTCCGCTTCGGCAACCAGATCGGGCTGGCCTTCCAGATCGTCGACGACCTGCTCAACGTCACCTCCACCACCGCCCAGCTCGGCAAGGCGGCCGGCAGTGACGCCGCCCACGGCAAGGCCACCTATCCCGCCTATTTCGGGATCGACGGGACCAGGAGCAGGGCCGCCGCCGCCGTCGAGGCGGCAAAGGACGCCCTTGCCGGTTTCAGCGCCAAGGCCGAGCCACTGCGGGCCCTCGCCGATTATATCTATGCCAGGACAAGCTGAGATTTGCCGTCTGACCCGACCGTTCGCTTTCTGACCGTGCTGGAAGAAAAATCAGGCATTGCCGCAGCAATGTGATTATATTGGCCCGATGCCGAGACATTCCGCCGTTTCCGTTGAGACCCCCCCACTGCCATGCTGAACACATTGACAGGCATCAGCCACCGTACGCTGCTCCAGGACATAAACTCGCCGACCGATATCCGGGGCCTCGCCATACCTGATCTCGTCGATCTGGCCCAGGAAATACGCGACCTGATCATCAGGACCGTGTCCCGGACCGGCGGCCATCTCGCCCCGAGCCTCGGCGTCGTCGAGCTGACGATCGCCCTGCACTACGTCTTCGATACGCCGCAGGATAAGCTCATCTGGGATGTCGGCCACCAGTCCTACGCCCACAAGATCCTCACCGGCCGCCGCGACCAGTTCGCCACCCTGCGCCAGTACAAGGGGATCAGCGGCTTTCCCAAACTCAAGGAAAGTCCTTACGACGTCTTCGAGACCGGCCACAGCTCGACCTCGATCTCGGCCGCCCTCGGCATGGCGCTGGCCCGCGACATCAAGAAGGAGACGCACCGGGCCATCGCGGTCATCGGCGACGGCTCGATGACCGCCGGCCTCGCCTTCGAGGCCCTGAACAACGCCGGCCACCTCGACCGCAACCTGATCGTCATCCTCAACGACAACGAGATGTCGATCTCGCCGAACGTCGGCGCCCTTTCCAGCTTTCTCAGCCGCAAACTGAGCGGCAAGACGATGCGGCAGGTCAAGGCCCACATCGAGGAACGGCTGGGGCAGTTGTCCAATGTCGGCGAGAACATCCTCAACATCCTGCGCAAGAGCGAGGAAAGCTTCAAGAGTTTCTTCACCCCCGGCATGCTGTTCGAGGCCTTGAAGTTCGACTATATCGGCCCGATCCAGGGACATGAGCTGGAAGACCTGATCGAGACCTTTGAGGGGGTGCGCGACAACATCCACGGGCCGGTGCTGATCCACGTGCTGACCAAGAAGGGCAAGGGTTATCTGCCGGCGGAAAAAAATCCCGGCCTGTATCACGGGGTCGGTCCCTTCGACATCGCCAGCGGCAAACCCCATTCGTCGAACGGCTCGATCAGCTACACCGAGGTCTTCGGCAGCACGATGGTCCAGATGGCCATGAGCGACCACAGAATCGTCGCCATCTCGGCCGCGATGATTACCGGTACCGGCCTGAACAGTTTCGCCCAGCAGTTTCCGGAGCGGTTTTTCGATGTCGGCATCGCCGAGCAGCACGCCGTGACCTTCGCCGCCGGCCTCGCCTCGCAGGGCCTGCGGCCGGTGGTGGCGATCTATTCGAGCTTCTTCCAGCGGGCGCTCGACCAGATCATCCACGATGTCTGCATCCCCAAGCTGCCGGTAACGCTGGCCATCGACCGGGCCGGAGTCGTCGGCGACGACGGGCCGACCCATCATGGCGTCTTCGACATCTCCTTCCTCCGCTTCATCCCCAACCTCGTGGTGATGGCGCCGAAGGACGAGGAGGAACTGCAGCACATGCTCTACACCGCCGTCACCCTCGGCGGCCCGGCCGCCGTCCGTTATCCCCGCGGCCCCGGGGAACGGGTGGAACTGGCGACGACCTTGAAGAAACTGGAGATCGGCAGGGGCGAAGTGCTGGTCGAAGGCGACGACATCCTGCTGCTGCCGGTCGGCAACCGGGTCTATCCCGCCCTCCACGCCGCCGACGGTCTGCGCAAGGTCGGGATCAGCGCCGCCGTCATCAATCCCCGCTTCATCAAGCCCCTCGATGCCGAGCTGATCTGCACCTGGGCAAGGCGTTGCGGCCGGGTGATCACGATCGAGGACAACGCCCGGCAGGGCGGTTTCGGCAGCGCGATCCTCGAACTCCTCGGCAGCCGTCGGATGGCCTTTGTCAGAACCAGCCTGCTCGCCCATCCCGACGAATTCGTCGAACACGGGCCGCAGGCGGTGCTGTGGAAGAACAGCCGTCTCGACACCCCGTCGATCATCAGCGCCGCCATCGACCTGATGCAGCAGAAAGACTGAGGAGTATCGCCGGGAACGCGCCGGCACCGGGATCCTGGAACCCCCTGCGCCCCTGACCTCCCTGCCGGAACCTGACATGAAGATCCTCGCCGTCGCCGACCGTGTCACCAGTTTCCTGCTCGAACCGGTCCCTGGCACCGCCGCCCTCGCCGACATCGACCTGATCGTCTCCTGCGGCGACCTGCCGCCGGAATTCCTGGCCCGGCTCAAGGCCCGCTACGACGTCCCCCTGTTCTATGTCCTCGGCAACCATGACCTGCGCTACAACAGCTCGCCGCCGCAGGGCTGCCGCTGCATCGACCGGCGGCTCGTCACCCATCGAGGTCTGCGCATCCTCGGGTTCTCCGGCAGCCGGTGGTACAATGGCAATGTCAACCAGTTTACGGAAAAAGAGATGACCGCCTCCATCCGCCGTATGCGTCTGTCCCTGTGGCTCTCACGCGGGGTCGACCTGGTCGTCACCCACGCCCCGCCCCGCCATATCCACGACGCCGAGGACCGCTGCCATCGCGGGTTCGATAGTTTCAACACCCTGATCTCCCGTTACCGCCCGGCCTGCCTCGTCCACGGCCACATCCACTCCCTGTTCGCCGCTGAGGCGGCGCGGGTGACCACCGTCAACACCACCAGGGTCATCAACAGCTATGGCTACTGCACCTTCGAAATATAATCCAATCCAGTACCTGAAAAGGATCTTCGGGATCGGCGGATGCCCGCCCGAGGACAACTGTATCCCCAGTTTCGACGAGCGCCGGGAGGACGAAGAGGCCTACACCTCGATCAAGCGCGGCACCCAGATGGTGCCGATCGCCAGGATTGTCGGCAGTGTCGGCCGGTACCATGACTTCGATAGTCACTTCATCCCCCGCACCCCGGACGGCAACGAACGGGAGGAGGCCATCCTCAAGCTGCTGCAGGAAGGACGGCAACTGCCGCCGATCTCGCTCTACCAGATCAAGGATGAATATTTCATCCTCGACGGTCATCACCGCTTCACCGCGGCGCGCAAACTCGGCCACAAGGAGATCAGCGCCTGCATCCTCGAACTGCTGCCGTCGAAGGACACCCTGGAAAACCGGCTCTACCTCGAGAAGATCGATTTCCGTGACCGGGCCGGCCTCAACAAGACCATCGATCTCACCGAGCCCGGCCAGTTTCACCTGCTCGAGCAACAGATCAACGAGCATCGGGAATTTCTGGGCAGGGAAAGAAACCAGGAGGTCACCTATGAACAGGCCGCCGCCGACTGGTACCGCTCGATCTACCACCCGCTGGCGACCTTGATCAAAAACAGCGGCCTGGTCTCAGCCTTCACGGGCCGAACCGTCGATGATCTGTATCTCTACATCTCCGTCCAGCAATGGCTCAAGGGGCGATCACGGAAGTACGGGATCGAGGTCGACAAGCTGATCCCCAAAAACATGGAGGAATTCCGCAGCAAAATGGCAGAGCACAAAGAGCAGGGCTACCCGGAGATGCGCCGGCCGATCACCGTCTTCATCCTCATCAATGTCGAAGGAATCCACGAGCACAAGATCGTCGACAAACTCCTCGAACTGCCCGAGGTCCGGGAGCTGCACTGCGTCCACGGGTCGATCGACATCATTGTCAAGATCACCCTGATGCGCGACCTGCTGGCCTCCGACGCCGAGCTCATCTCGGAGTTCGTCAATTCAACGATCCGCAGCTGGAAGGGGGTGGTCTCGACCCAGACCCTGATGCCCGGTTTCTCCCGGGTCAAGGACGGCGACCGCTGCTACATCTGAAAAATCGCCTGGGAAACCTGGCGGCCTGGGGCTAGACGCGGAAATACCGGCGGTACCACTCAACAAAGCGGCCGATCCCGTGCTCGAGGGTCGTCCCCGGCTTGTAGTCGAAATCCCGGACCAGATCGTCGACGTCGGCGAAGGTCGCCGGGACATCACCGGGCTGCATCGGCAGGAAGTTCTTGTCGGCCTTTTTCCCCAGACAGTTCTCCAGCACCTCGATATAGCGCAACAGCTTCTCCTTGCTGTTGTTGCCGATATTGTAGACCCGCCACGGACAGTAGGAGGTTGCGGGATCGGGGTTGTCGCCGCTCCAGGCCGGATTGCCGGTCGGGACGCGGTCGATGACCCGCACGACCCCCTCGACGATATCGTCGATATAGGTGAAATCACGCTCCATCTCGCCGTTGTTGTAGACATCGATCGGCCTGCCCGCCAGGATCGCCTGGGTGAACAGGAACAGGGCCATGTCGGGACGTCCCCACGGCCCGTAGACCGTGAAGAAGCGCAGGCCGGTCGTCGGCAGGCCGAACAGGTGGCTGTAGGTGTGGGCCATCAGCTCGTTGGCCTTTTTCGAGGCGGCGTAGAGCGAGACCGGATGGTCGA
>Ga0209066_10002840_pt1 | contig 20460 bp, 22 predicted proteins | sample All_14_2_FD_187198 | JGI IMG/M metagenome (GOLD analysis project Ga0209066, IMG submission 187198) | Freshwater microbial communities in response to fracking from Pennsylvania, USA - Allegheny Zone_MetaG_DW_15 (SPAdes) (version 2) ... | reverse complement strand
GAACACGGCCGCCGCCTCGCGCGGGCGCATGGCCGAATACACAGACACCAGTCGATCGATCTCGGCCTGTTCCTTCTCGTCCACCTGACCCAGCAGGGCCTCCACCTCGCCCTTGATCGCGCCAAGGGCGGCGATCTTGGCGTCCAGCTTCTGTTCTGCCGCGACCATCAGGGGCAGCATGGTGGCGAAATCCGCATCACGCGCATCCAGTTCGCCCCGTCGCGACGAAAGCGACTGGATGATCTGAAGCTCGGCCGGCGAAATACCCGCCTGGTCGGCCAACTGCTCTGGCGTCAGGGCACAGACGGCGGCGGCGGCGGGCGTCGATGCCCCTTCGGCCGGCGCGGCTTCCTCGGCCCAGGCGACCGCCCCCTGGAACAGACCTGGGGCTACGCCCACGGCGCGCACCAGCACCACCCCGCCGATGGCGATGGCGATAAGGGGCAGCAGGCGGGGCAGTTTGCTCATCGTCTACAACTCGAATTCTTCAGGCGGCGAAAAGGTCGGCGTCCAGACTACGCCGGGCGCGGTTGAGGCTCTCTTGCGCGGCTTGGTTAGCGGCCAAGGCCTGCAGCACCGGCGTCTGGGTTATTGGGGCAGCCGCCCGCGCTGCTCCCCCCTGAATCCGCGCCGCCAGGGCCGCCATCCGCAGAGCCCGCTCGTCGTCCTGGCTCTCCCTCCCCTTCATGGGGAGGGTCGGCTGACGCGAAGCGTCGGCCGGGGTGGGGTGCGAAGGGTCGGACTGCGACCTCCGGACTTCCCCACCCGGATCGCTGCGCGATCGTCCCTCCCCATGAAGGGGAGGGAGAGCCGGCGCCCGCGCGATCAGCATCTCCAGCTCCTGCTTGACGGCCCGAGCCTTCAGGATTCGGTCGTGCAGGATATCGGTCTCGCCGCTGGCCGCCCGCAAAGATCCCAGCGCCGCCTCGGCCCGCCCGGCGGCGGCGTTCAGATCGTTGACCGCCCCGGCGAAGGCCAGCTGCCCCTCGCGCAGGGTCCGCAGGCGCCGGTCCAGCCGAATGCCATAAGCCAGCGCCGCCACCAGCAGCAGCATCAGGACCGCGTCCAGCACCACACCGGTCATCAGCGACCTCCCTTGGCGACCCGCGTGGCGGCGTCGATGTTGATCGGTCGTTCGACCCGCACGGCGATATGCTGCCCGCGACGTCCCATCTTGCCGACGGTCAGGGGGATCGATCCCGCCCGGATCGAGATGTCGGAATCCGGCGTTGCATTCAGCATCAGAGTGTCGCCGACCTTCAGGTTCAGCACGGTCGACAGCGGGGCCTGCTGCTCGTCCAGCACCGCCCGGACCTCGGTGTCGGTCGTCCAGAGCTCGGTAGCCAGGTGGCCTTCCCAGATGTTGTCCCGCCCGAACTTCTCGCCCATGAACTGCTGCAGCAGCATCTTGCGGATCGGCTCCAGCGTCGCATAGGGCAGCAGCAGTTCGATGCGACCGCCCCGGTCCTCCATGTCGATCCTCAGCTTGACCAGGATGGCGGCATTGGCCGGACGCGCGATGGCGGCGAAGCGCGGATTGGTCTCCAGCCGGTCCAGGTTGAAGTGCACGGGCGTCAGCGGCTCGAACGCCTGGCGGGCGTCGTTCAGCACGACCTCGACCATCCGCTGCACCAGTACGCGTTCGATCGTCGTATAGGGCCGCCCCTCGATCCGCAGCGCCGCCGTCCCGCGCCGCCCGCCCAGCAGCACATCGACGATCGAATAGATCAGGTTGGAATCGACCGTCAGCAGGCCATAGTTGTCCAGTTCCTCGGCCCTGAACACCGCCAGGATCGCCGGCAAGGGGATGGAGTTGAGATAGTCGCCGAAGCGGATCGAAGATATATTGTCCAGCGACACCTCGACGTTGTCCGAGGTGAAGTTCCGCAGACTTGTGGTCATCAACCGCACCAGCCGGTCGAACACGATCTCCAGCATCGGCAGGCGTTCGTAGGACACCAGGGCCGAGTTGATGATGGCGCGGATGCCGCTGCGCTCGGACCCGTCGTCGTCGCCCAGGTCGAAACCCAGCAGGCTGTCGATCTCGTCCTGGTTCAGGACCCGCTCGGGCATGGCCGAGCCGCGATCCTCGCCCAGGGCGCCGAACGGATCGGTCTCGGTTTCGGCGAAGGCGGCGTCGGTCATTATTGAACCAGCATCTCTTCGATCAGGACCGCATCCACCTTGCCCGGAGCCGCGATCAGATTGACGCGGCGTAGGATTTCGGCCCGCAGCTGAAAGGTCGAAGCCGACCCGGTCAGTTCCTCGGGACGCAGCTCGCGCAGGAAGCCCTGGAACATATCCTGCATCCGCGGCATCTCGGCCTGCAGATGATGGGCGACGTCGGCGTCATGGGTTTCCAGCGTCAGCCGCAGCTTCAGAAACGTCGGCCGTCCGTCGCTGGACTGCAGATTCACGACCATGTCGGGCAGGGTATAGAAGGTCACACCGTCCGGGCCCTCAGCGATCTTGCCCAGGGCGGGGTCCGACTCCCCCTCTTTGCCGCCGCCGTGGCCGCCACTCTTCTTCTCTTCCTTGCCGTGGCCGCCGGCCTCCTCCGCGCCATGGTCGCCCTCGGCTCCCTCGGCGGCGGCAGGCTTGGGCTGCATCAGGAAGAAGGCCGCGCCCCCGCCCCCGCCCAGAACGACCAGGGCCGCCGGGATGACGATAAACAACAAGGGCAGCTTCTTCTTGGCGGGCGCGGCCTCGCCATCGGCGCCATCGGCGACCGCGGGAACGTTCGCCTCCCCGTCCTTCGGTTTCTTCTTGCCCAGCTTCAGCATGGTCGCACGCCCCGGAATCGACAGCGTCCACAAGAGCCGGGTTTGGTTAACGGGGCGTTTAGAACCGGCAAATCCTGCCGGGTCGAAAGAGGGCTCATACCGCTCAAACCCCCGCCGGCAGGGGATTAACCCTGTTGGCACGGTCGTTGCGACGACAGAGCGGACCAAGGAGCCCGCCGACCGTGGAAAACGCCGCCTACATCGGACTGTCCCGCCAGATGACCCTGCGACGCGAGCTGGACATCGTGGCGAACAATATCGCCAATGCCGACACGACCGGTTTCAAGGTCGAACAGCTGATGGTCGGCACAGAGGTCGGGGCCCGGGCCAGGAACGACAACGTTCGCCCCAGCGTCAGCTTCGTCATGGATACGGGCGTCGGCCGCGATTACGGCCAGGGAGCCCTGCAACAGACTGGCCGCACCCTGGACTTCGCCATCGAGGGGGAAGGTGCCTTCTTCACCCTGCAGGACGGCGCGGGCGAGGCCTATACGCGCGATGGTGCCTTCACCCTGGATCCCGAGGGCCGGCTGACTACCCAGGGTGGCCTGCCGGTCCTGGCTGATGGCGGCGAGATCATTCTGGACCCGGCCCTGGGGGCCGTCTCGGTCGCGCCGGACGGCTCGATCAGCCAGAATGGCCAGCCCGTCGGCCGCCTCAGCGTCGTCCGGTTCGAGACCCTGTCCGTACTCGTGAAGAGCGGCGACGGCCTGTATCGCAACACTTCCAACGCCCAGCCGATGGAGGCGACCGACGCCCGCGTGCGTCAGGGAATGCTGGAGGGATCGAACGTCAATCCGATCCTGGAGATCACCAATCTGATCGAGATTTCCCGCGCCTATGAGCGGATCACCAAGCTGATCGAACAATCGACCGACCTGTCCAAGCGCGCCGTCGAGCGCCTCGGACGGGTCAACTAAGGGAGTAGAGACTCATGCGCGCACTTCGCACCGCCGCCTCCGGCATGGCTGCCCAGCAGCTGAACGTGGAGGTCATCTCGAACAATATAGCCAACATGAACACCGTCGGGTTCAAGCGGCAGCGGGCGGAGTTTCAGGACCTGCTGTACCAGAACGTCGAACGGATGGGGGCGCAGTCGTCCAGCCAGGGCACGGTGGTGCCGACCGGCATCCAAATCGGGGCGGGCGTCAAGGCGGGCAGCGTTTATCGCATCACCGAACAGGGCACCCCGACCCAGACCGGCAACCGGCTGGACCTGGCCATCGACGGCAAGGGCTATTTCCAGATCACCCTGCCGTCGGGCGAGCTGGGCTATACCCGCGCAGGCAATTTTTCGGTCAATGGCGAGGGGACCCTGGTCACCGAGGACGGCTATGCAATCGAGCCGGCCATCACCATCCCCCAGGACGCGGTCGACGTCTCCATCTCCAAGTCGGGCCAGGTCCAGGTCATCACCGACGGCGCGACAGAACCGGCCGTGGTCGGCCAGCTGGAAATCGCCACCTTCTTCAACGAGGCGGGGCTGGAAGCCATCGGCGACAACCTGCTGCTGGAAACCGCCGCCTCGGGCCCGGCCAGCGTCGCTGCCCCTGGCGAGCCCGGCTTCGGCCAGCTGCTGCAAGGCTATACCGAGGCGTCCAACGTCGATGCCGTGGCCGAGATCAGCGCCCTGATCATCGCCCAGCGCGCTTATGAGATGAACTCCAAGGTGATCAGCACCGCCGACGAAATGCTGTCGGTCTCGGCCCAGGTGAAGGGCTGATGCGCGCCCTTCTGCTGGCGGCCCTGGCAGCCTTCGTCACGCCCGTCTTGGCCGATCCGGTCACCCTGGTCGCGGCGCCGATGGACGACGACGGCCGGGTCACCCTGGGCGAACTGTTCGAGGGCGCCGGTGCGGCCTCGGGCGTGGTGGTCGCCACCCGCACGGGGCCGACCGTGGTTCTGGATGCCGGCCTGCTGCAAGCGGCGGCGCGCCAGTCCGGGCTGGTCTGGGCCAACCCCCAGGGCCTGCGCCGCATCGTGGTGCGCCAGGGGGTCAGCCCGGGCGCAGCATCCACCCCGTCGCCTACCACGGCTGCCCGCCGGGGACAGACGGTCGAGGTCCTGACCTATGCCCGCAGCCTGGCCGCCGGTGAGGTCGTCCAGCCCGAGGACGTCGTCTGGGCCACGGTGCAGGCGCATCAAGCCAACGGAGCCGGGCCCCAGGACGCGGAGACGGTCATCGGACTATCCGCACGCCGGGCCCTGCGCGCGGGCACACCCGTGGCCGTCCGCGACCTGACCGCGCCCCAAGTCATCGCCCGCAACGACATGGTCCAGGTCTCCTTCATCGCTGATGGCGTCACCCTGACCGTGACCGGGCGCGCCACCCGCGACGCCGCAGCAGGAGATCCCCTGCCCGTCCTGAACCTTCAGTCCGGCCGCACCATCGACGCGGTCGCCGTCGGTCCGGGCGAAGCCGTCACCGGCCCCGGTGCCGCCGCCGCCCGTGCCAATCCCCGTCATTTCGCATCACGCTAGGATCCGGTTTCCATGCGCCCCATCATCAAGACCTTCCCCATCCTGCTGATTTCCGCTCTTTCGCTGGGGGCCTGCTCCACGGCGATCGAGACCGTACGCGGTCCCGAGTTGGCTCCGATCGGCTATCCGGCGGCGCTGGTTCCGGTGCAGCAGGCCTATCTGCCCGCACCCGAGGATCGCCCGGCCAGCGCCAACAGCCTGTGGCGCACCGGCGCGCGCAGCTTCTTCGGCGACCAGCGCGCGCGCCGGGTCGGCGATATCCTGACCGTCAACATCGACATCGACGACCGGGCCCAGACCTCCAACTCGACCCAGCGCGCCCGCACCAATGACATTTCGGGTGGCATCACCAACTTCTTCGGTCTGGAGAACAGCCTGGGCCAGGCCTTCCCCGGCGGCTTCGACCCCGCCAACATGGTCGGGCTGGAAGGGCAATCGAACGCGTCCGGCACCGGCAGCGTCAGCCGGTCGGAGCGGGTCAACCTGACCATCGCCGCCGTCGTCACCGCCGTCCTGCCCAATGGCAATCTGGTGATCCAGGGTCGGCAGGAAGTTCGCACCAACCGCGAAATCCGCGAACTGACGGTGGCCGGCATCGTGCGCCCCGAGGACATCTCGTCCGGCAATACCGTCGCCCACACCCAGATCGCCGAGGCCCGCATCAGCTATGGCGGTCGCGGGGATATCAGCCGGATGCAGGCCACCCCCGCCGCCCAGTCATTGGTCGAACGCTTCAGCCCGTTCTGACGGGGCCAATCGCCGCTATTCTTCCAGCCCCACCTCGGCGGGGGTGGCGGGCGGCGTGGTGATGTTCTCGCGGATGCGGCGGGCGGCGTGTTCGCAACGACCCGGCAGGCCGAAGAACAGGCCAAAGGCCTCGCTGCGGACGGCTTCGTCCGGCTGGGCCAGGATGGGCGTCCATTTGGCCGTGGCTTCGGCGGCGGCAGCGTCGGCAGAGGCCCGGACCTCGGCCGACTGGCGCGGAGCGGCGGTATCGAGGGCCGAACGGAAGTCCTGAGCCTCCAGCCGGCCCAGACGCACGATCTCCAGGTCCAGTTCGTCGGCATCGGTCAGGCTTTCGCCGACCGCGACATGGCCCATCACCAGCGCCTCGCACCAGGCCACCAGCGGATAGTCGCTGTCGGGGGCCCCCCGCGGCAGGTCATTGCCATAGGCCACCGCCTCACGCAGGCGCAGGGCATCGGCAGCCTCGGCTCGCGGTCGGGTGGAAATCACCTCATCCTGTGACGCCACGGTCGGAGCCGCTGTCACGATAGGTCGGTCCTGAGGCGAAGTCGGACTCTGAACAAGAAGGAGTATTGCAAGGACGCTTGTGATCATGGGCGTGAGCACTTCCATAGACGGTCGCAAGGGCGAGATATCGAGGGGAACGCATGAGGCTGCCCTATGGTTTTTCTACGGCGTCGCTTGCCTGCTATAGACGCCGGTCTGAGCTTGATCCGGATTCAGCGCTGGATCGCCACCATGCTGGCATAGGGTACGGGCTCGGGCGTGCAGGAGGCCGTCGCCAGTTGCGCCGCCATGAGACACAGCAGGGCTGCCGCGACGGGCATGAGCCGGTTTGATACAGTCAGTGCGATGGATACGGCCAAGACTCATGCTCCAGGAAGGATTCACGTCTTGTTAAGGCAAGGGCCGCGCCGCGGCGGGCGGTGTGGGCGGCCATGATCCCCTTCGTTCGAGAATTCGATTTCGCCCATGGGCGCTGTGACCAGGTCTCGCCCCTGATCCGGCGCGTGATTGCGAACAATCCGGGGCCCTTCACCTTCACCGGAACCGGGACCTATCTGGTCGGACACGATCGGCCGGGCGCGAGCGTGGCCGTGATCGATCCGGGGCCCGACGACGACGCTCACCTGCACGCCCTGCTGGCCGCCGTGGCGGGGCAGACGGTGACCCATGTGCTGGTGACCCACACCCACCGCGACCATGCCCCCCTGGCCCATCCGTTCGCAAAGGCCACGGGCGCGGTCGTCCTGGCCGCCCGGCCGCCCGTGCGACAGATCCATGCCTCCATGGGTCTGGACGAGGAAGACGACAACGATTTCGTCCCCGACCGCGTCCTTGAGGATGGGGAACGCATCGTCGGCGACGGCTGGACGCTGGAGACCCTGGCCACCCCCGGCCATGCTTCGAACCACCTGGCCTTTGCCTTGATCGAGGAGAATGCCCTGTTCACCGGCGACCATGTCATGGGCTGGTCGACGACGGTGGTGGCCCCGCCCGACGGCGACATGGCCGCCTATATGGCCAGTCTGGATGCGGTGCTGGCGCGCGGTTTCGATACCCTGTGGCCCACCCATGGCGCGCCGATCACGAAACCCCGCCCGTTTCTGGAAGCCTATCGGCATCACAGGCTGGAGAGAGAGCGTCAGATCCTGGCCCGGCTGGCGGCAGGCGACCAGACGATCGCCGAGATGGTGCCGGTGCTTTATGCGGCCGTCGATCCGAGACTGTGGCCCGCGGCCAGCCTGTCGGTCCAGGCGCAGCTGATCGCCCTAGTTCGGCGTGGTGTCGTCAGTGCCGAGCCCGAACCGTCGCTTCAGGCCCTCTATCGGATCGCCTGAGCCGGTCTCGCAGGTGCCCTTGACCGCCGCCCATTCCTGACGCGTGAGGGCCGCCGCGCCGGGACGCGCATTGGCCCTGGCCACCGCCGCCCGACGACCCGAGTCCGGATGGGTGGACAGGAATTCCGTCGCCTGGCTGAGGGTAGAGTCGGTGTCCTGGGCCCCGCCCAACCGCGAGAAAAAGCTGGCCATGCCGTGCGACGACAGGCCCAGGCCATGCAGCAGCTGCTGACCCCGTGCGTCAGCCTCGGACTCGGCGGCGCGGCCATAGCGTAGGTCAGTCGCCTGGCCAGCCAGCAGCACCGCTTGTTGCCCCGCCCCCGTGCCGCCACCGACGACGGCATCCAGCAGCAGGCCGACACCCAGGCTGCGCCAGACCGCCTGCATGACGTGACGCTTCTCGATGTGCGCCACCTCGTGGGCGACGACGGCGGCCAGTTCGTCGGGGCTCTGGGCATCGCGGATCAGGTCGTCGGTGATCAGGATCGGCCCGCCGGGCAAGGCAAAGGCGTTCAGCATCGGCGCCTGGACCGCCCGCACCCGCACATCGAAGGGGGTGTCGGCCTGGGCCGCGATCCGGTCGCCCAGGGCCGCCAGGACCGCCTGGCCCTCCGCCCCGTCACAGGCCCGAAAGGCCGCCCCCATCTGGACGTCGAAATTGCGTCCCATCCTCTTCTCGAACGAGACGGGCGTGGCGCGGGCCATGGGGCCGGATAGGGCCGGCACGCCCACGAAGACGAAGGCCGCGACCGAGACGGCAAAGGCGGTCAGGCCGACGACCAGTCGAACCTCGCGACCACGGCCCCGACGCTCGGCCGCGATCCCCTGGGCCCCGCTCATCCGTTCCCAGTCGTCCTCGGCCATCACCAGGCGCGCATCGCGATCGGAGCGGTGCGACAGCCGCGCTTCCTCGCCCTGGCGGACCACGCTGATGTCTTTCAGTGTCCAGACGTGGACGGTGTCGCCCACGGCGATGGTCAATGTCCCATCGACGACCTCGACCGTCGCGGCCTGGACCCGGGCACTGCGGCCGTCGAGGAAACGGGCGTCCATCGATCAGATCAACGAAAAGCCGAAGGCGTCGGCCAGACCCTCGCCGGATCCTGGCCCAGTCCCCGTCTGTTGGGCCTCATCCAGTTTCGCGGTCCCGGCGGACGTCAGGCGCTCGACCATGTATTTCGCGGTCCTGGCCTGGGCCCAAGGCATCAGAAAGCCCAGGGTGAACAGGATGACGAACAGGTTCGACACGGTCAGCCACCACAGGGATATGGCCGTGACCCTGAGCTTGAACCCGGCGCTGTCGATGGTGACGCCCGCCGTGATCGACCGCAGCATGGCCGCTTGATAGGGGGCCCAGATCAACAGCACCAAGGGCGACAGCACCAGGATGGCCAGATAGGTGAGTATGGTCACCGCGATATCGTAGCCCGGCGGTGGTGCGGTCGGCCCTTCCGGGCTGACCGGAGAAACCCCACTGCTCGACATCGCATAGGACATAAAGGCGATCAGAATGATCAGACCGATGTAGGGAATGACCGACAGGAACCAGCCGATGGCATAGGGCCCGTAGACACCCTCCTTTTCGGCGCGGTCCATACGGAAGCGGACCCGTCGATTACCGAAGCGGACCTCGTCCCAAAGCGATTCCGCCAGATTGCGTTCGGCGGCCGGCCAGTACCAGCCGAGGGTCAGGCCGCTGAGAAACAGGGAGCCCAGATATTTGAAGCCATAGGCCGTGGCGGACCCCCCCATGCGGAACCGCACGCCGCGCCACGTCGTCCGGCTGGCCATATATCGAAAGGCCGTGAAGATCCCGAAGCCCCACAGCCAGAACATGAAGAGATAGATCGGCAGGATCATCACCGCCGCCACGATCGGCCCGAGGAACTGGATCCCGAATACCAGCAGCAGGAACGGCAGACCCAGGACGAGCAGGGCCAGCAGAAAGCCGATGAACAGCTCGACGCCCCGGCCCGTGTATTCAAAGGCGTCGCCATTCATGCGGACACCCTGCCAGACGCGGCGACGGACCTCGGTCTTTCCCCAGAACCGCCAGAGGGTCAGGGTCACGATATTCAGAAGGCCGTTCTTGAGGCTGAGCCCCAGGAAGCTGGAGGGCCGGAGCGTGGTATCGAACGTCAGGGTCTGGCCCGGATCATCGACACCCGACAAGGGTCCCAGACTGTCCTGAAGCGTAACGCCTGTGACTGGCTTGTCGGCTGACGGCTCGCCTTCGCCCATCGTCGTGTCGTTCATCGGATCCCCCATCCCTGACGACAGGGTTATTCACCCCGGCGGCAAGGCGCAAGGTCGGGCGGATCAGGGCGTAAGGTTGCGAACGACCGTGTCCAGCAGGCGACAGGCCTGGTCGCCCTGAGGCCCGTCGTAGCGAGCGGTGACACGGACGTCCGTGCGACCCGGACGGATGCGGATCACGGCATCGTGGGTCAAACCAAAGGCCGACCCCGTCCGCGTGCCCTCGGCGCGAAAGGGGGCCGCACCGATGACGCGGAATCCGGCGGCGCGCAGAGCCTCGGCAGCGACTTCGGGCGTCACCTGGGTCGGGGCGTGGACCACGCCGTCGCACGTCTGCGGCACGCCCGGCGTGGCCGCGGCGTCGGCGGTCCGGGCCCGCTGGATCACGCTCGAAAAGCCCGGCGGCTCGGTCAGGTCCGTGCTGACGTCCGTCGGCCCGGCGATCTGCATTCGCGCGCCCAGGGTCAGATAGCCGCCGACGGTCGCCGCCGCGATCAGCACGGTCAGCCCCGCCAGAACACCCCGGCGCCGGAAATCGCGCAGGGCCAGAACCACCGCGATCAACCCGGCCATCAGCCCTGCCAGGGCCAGGAAACGGCCGATGCGGAAAGTCAGCAGGTCCAGACCGATCTCCGGCGACCACAGGCCGACGCCCGTGCCCATGGCCGCCATCAGCACCAGCAAGGGTGCGGTCACGGCCAGGGCCAGAAGCCAGAGCATGGGCCGCAGCCCGTCGCCGCCCTTTCGGCCCCTGGACGTCATCCGCCGGGCTGACCCGAGGCGATCACATCCTTCAGCCGCTCACGCACCAGTTTCTTGTCGATCTTGCCGGTGGCCCCCAGGGGGATATCGTCCACGAAGACCACGTCGTCAGGCATCCACCATTTGGCGATCTTGCCTTCGAGGAAGGCGAGGTGTTCCTGCTTGTCCTGGGTCTCGCCGGGCTTGAGCTTGATGACCAGCAGGGGCCGCTCGTCCCATTTCGGGTGGTGCATACCGACCACGGCGGCCAGTTCGACCTTGGGATGACCGACGGCGATGTTCTCGATCTCGATCGAGCTGATCCATTCGCCACCGGACTTGATGACGTCCTTGGCGCGGTCGGTGATCTGCATGAAGCCGTGCTGGTCGATCGTCGAGACATCGCCGGTGTCGAAATACCCTTCGTTGTCGAGGATCTCGCCGCCCTCGTCCTTGAAATAGGCCCCGGCGATGGTGGGCCCGCGAACCATCAGTCGGCCATAGGTCGTGCCGTCGTGGGGCATATCCTGCCCCGCGTAGTTCTTCAGCTTCAGCTCGACGCCCAGGGGCGGCATCCCCTGTTTGATCCGCCACTTCATCTGCTCGTCATACGGCAGGGCCGCCAGTTCGGGCGTCAGATTGGCCAGGGTTCCGATCGGTGAGGTCTCGGTCATGCCCCAGCCCTGCAGGACTTCGATGTCGAACTCGTCGTTGAAGGCGCGGATCAGGCTTTCGGGCACGGCAGACCCGCCGATCAGCACCCGCTTCACGGTCGGTATCTTCAGCTTGTGCTCGCGCAGGTGGGCCAGCAGTCCCTGCCAGACGGTCGGCACGGCGGCCGAGAAGGTGACGCCCTCAGCTTCGATCAGTTCATAGATCGCCGCGCCGTCCATGCGTGCGCCCGGCATGATCAGTTTCGATCCCGCAGCCGGCCCCGCAAAGGCGATGCCCCAGGCATTGGCGTGGAACATCGGCACGACGGGCAGGATGACTTCCTTGGGCGACGGGCCCAGCACCGTCGACTGCATCCCCAGAAGCGTATGGATGAAGTTCGACCGATGGGAATACAGCACGCCCTTGGGATTTCCCGTCGTGCCAGAGGTGTAGCAGAGGCCGCAGGCGGTCTGTTCGTCGAACCCACCCCAGGCGACGTCCTCGGACGCCTCGGCCAGCACCAGTTCATAGCATTCGGCCCTGGGCAGTTTGGTCGCCGGCATATGCCATTCGTCGGTCATCACCACGACGCGCTCGACCGTGGGGCAGTGCGGAAGCACCGCTTCCAGCAAAGGCAGGAAGGTCAGGTCGACGAAGATGATCCGGTCTTCGGCATGGTTGATGATATAGGCCAGCTGCTCGGGAAACAGGCGCGGGTTCAGGGTATGGCACACCGCACCGATGCCCATGATCCCGTACCAGACCTCCATGTGGCGGCCGGTGTTCCAGGCCAGGGTTGCGATCCGGTCGCCGGTCTTCACGTCCCAGCCCAGCAGAGCGCTCGACACCCGTTTGGCGCGGGCGTGAAGGTCGGCATAGCTGATACGGACGATCGGTCCCTCGACCGACCGAGTGACGACCTCGCGGTGCGGGTGCCAGTTCTTGGCGTGGTCCAGGATCTTGTCGACCGTCAGCGGCCAGTCCTGCATCAATCCTTGCATGGTGTTCCTCATCTGCCCGGCTGAACGCGGTGCTTGGGGCCAAGCTATCGACCCGACCGGCGATAAGCAACGTGACGCAAGGTCAGCCAGGGCCCGTCTGCACGGGCTTTTGATGGCCTGAACGGGCTTTTGACGCTAGAGGCGGACCATGACTGTCCTGATCGCCATCACAGGGGGCTCCGGCTCGGGCAAAAGCACCCTGGCCGAGGCCATCGTTTCGGCCCTGCCTGCCGGGGCGGCGGTCCTGCTGCGCGAGGATTCCTATTATCTGGACGCGGCCGCCCTGCCCGATTTCGATGCGGCGACGTTCGATTTCGACGATGTCGCCGCGCGCGATCACGAGCGGCTGATCACCGATCTGACGGTTCTGAAGGCCGGTCGGGCCATCGTGGCTCCGGTCTATTCCTTCATTCATCACGGACGCGAGCCGGTCGGCGAACCGGTGGCGGCGGCCCCGGTCGTGATCGTCGAGGGCACCCATCTGCTGTGCACCCCGGCCCTGGCAGCCCTGTTCGACATCCGGGTGTTCGTGGACACCCCCGCCGACATCCGTTTCATCCGCCGCCTGTTGAGGGATCAGGCGGAGCGTGGCCGGACAGCGGCCTCTGTGGTGGCCCAGTATCTCGGCACCGTGCGACCCGGCCATGAACGGCTGACCGAGCCATCGAAGGTCCACGCCGACTTCATCGTCGCCGATTCCACCGCGGCCGTTAGGCTGGAAGACCCCGAGGCGGTCGTGCGACTGGCCGCCCCGCTGCTGGCCCATCCTTTGTTGAGCCCTCTCATTCACGGCTGACGTCGGTGGACGAACAGGGGTTTCGCTCTTGCGGTGCATCCGCAGAAGCGTCAGAAGGTGCGGACGATCCATCTGTCTGAATCGCCTCACACTTATGACCTTACTGGATGTTCGTCCGCCCCAGCAGGACGCCCGCCGCACGGCCGTGCTGCATCACGCCCGCCGCTATTTCATGAGCGAGGGTTATGCCGCGACGCGCATGGAGCCGATCGCGCGCGAGGCCGGGGTCTCGACCGCAACCCTCTATGGCTATTTTCCCGGCAAGGCCGAGCTTTTCAAAGCGGTGATCGAGGACGCCGCCGACGACTTTGCCGCCCAGATGGACGGCGTCCGCGCCCAGCAGGGTTGTGCCCGTGTCCAGCTGACCAGCTTTCTGACTGCCTATGGCCGCTTCATGAGCGATCCATTCGTACGCTCGGTGTTCCGCCTGGTGATGGCCGAGCGTCCTCGGTTCAAGGGCGTGGCCATGAGCTTCTTCGAGCGCGGGCGCGACTTCTTCGGGGCCATACTGATCGGGGTGATCCAGACCATGATCGATCGAGGCGAGGTGGCCTGCGAAAAGCCGTCCTGGGCCGCCGGTCAGCTGATGGGCATGGTCGAGCACCCGATCTTCTTCGTGCCCCTGGTCACCGGCGAGGAGGTCCGCACCCGGCGCACCGTGGATCAGATCGCCGCCGATGCGGTCGAGACCTTCCTGGCCCGCTACGGCACCTGACCGATCAGGGCCACAGCCGGGTCCGGGTCCAGGCCGATCCCGCGCTGTCGAACCGCAGCCGGTCGTGCAGGCGGAAGGGGCGATCGCGCCAGAACTCCACGCTGTCCGGTACGACCCGCCAGCCGGTCCACCGTTCCGGACGCGGCACCTCCTGCCCCTCGAACCGCTCGGTCTCGCGCGCGACTGCCGCCTCCAGCGCCGCCCGGTCGTCCAGGGGCCGCGACTGGTCCGAAGCCCAGGCCCCGATGCGGCTTTCGCGGGCGCGGCTGGCGAAATAGGCGTCGGCCTCGGCCGGGGTGACGGGTTCGACCCGGCCCCGCACCCTCACCTGTCGGCGTAGCGACTTCCAATGGAACAGCAGGGCCGCCGCCGGATGCCCGGCCAGCTGCCCGCCCTTGGCGCTCCCGCTGTTGGAATAGAAGGTGAAGCCGCGGGCATCCACGTCCTTCAGCAGCACCATCCGGCTGTCCGGCAGGCCGGCCCCATCGACGGTCGACAGCGCCATGGCGTTGGAATCGTTGGGCTCGGTCCCCTTGGCCTGGGCCAGCCATTCCACGAACAGGCCGATGGGCTCATCCCGCTCGAAGATCGTCTCGTCCCCGTTGGCGGCGAGGGCGGCGGCATAGTCGCGGGCGTAGTCCTCGCGCGACGGCGAGGCGGGAATGGCGGCGTTGGTCATGCCGCCGCTATAGCCTGCAAAGACCTGCCCGTCAGGTGCGTCAAAGCGCGGCTCAGCCGCCCGTCCGCTCGCGCAGCGACTGTTCCTGGGCGGCCAGTTCCGGGGTCATGTTGTCGAAATCCTCGAAGGTGACCAACGGTCGGACCTCGACCTCGCCGTGCAGCTTGTCGGTGTCGGGGATGCGGACGGCCCAGGCCATGGCTTCGTCCATGTCCTTCACCTCCCAGATCCAGAAGCCCGCGATCAGTTCCTTGGTCTCGGCAAAGGGGCCGTCATAGACGAGCGGCTTGTCCCGGCCGCCGAAGACCACCCGCTTACCCTTGGACGAAGGCTGCAGGCCATCGCCCGAGATCATGATCCCCGCCGCGACCAGTTCCTCATTGAAGGCCATCATCTCGGTCATCAGGGCCTGGCTGGGCTGGACACCCTGTTCGATGGCCTCGGTGCCCTTCATCATCACCATGACGCGCATGATCGTCTCTCCCTGCTTTCTGGCGGCCCACTCGGGGCGTGATCAGCGTAACGTCGAACGGTCGCGCGGGGCACCGACATTTCGCAGGGAGATTTTCGCAGCCCCTCGCACGGTTAACCCGGTCTTGACCATGATGGCGGCCTTAGTGGTGCGATGCGCGCCCGGTCCACATCCGATGTCACCTCGCTGAGGCAGGCCTATGCCCTGCTGGGCCTGACCGGTCCGGCCGATGCCGAGGTCGTGACCGCCGCCTTTCGGACCACCATCAAGGCGGCCCGGCCCGATGTCGCGGGCGGGGATGCCGAGCGTTTTCGGCGAGCCATCGCGGCCTGGCGGCTGATCCAGAAACAGGCCGCACCCCTGGCCTTGGCCGCCCCGACCCGCCGTGCACCGGCACCACCCGTCCTGGGCATCACCCCGGCCCAGGCTTTGGCGGGGGGGGTGTCACCCGTTTGTATCGCCGGTCGTGACCTGCGCGTCCGTGTTCCGGCAGGCGTCCGCACCGGCGAGCATCTGCGCCTGAAGGCGGCGGGGACAAGCGGAGAGGACCTCTATCTGCCGGTCGTGATCCGGGGAGCGGACGGACTGCGTGCGGTCGGCGACGACCTGCATATGCGCTGGCCCATCTCGCACCGCCTGGTCGAGGACGGCGGTCGGCTGGAGATCGAGACCCACGCCGGGGTCCGCTCCGCCTGGATCGTGGCGGACCAGCCGCTGTGCCTGCGACTGAAGAATCTGGGCCTTCCGGCGCGCGGTGCCCGACCCCAGGGGCATCTGTTCGTGACCCTGGACCCCTGTGACGACGCCCCCTCGGCGGCAGAGGATCTGTTGGCGCGTTTCACCCGCGTCTGGACGCCGGACCGCCTGGCCGCGTGAGATTGCAGCCGCGCATCAAAAGGTGCATCGTTGATGCGAAATCGATGCGACGGCCAATGCGAACAACCATAACCATTGACGACGAGCTTCTTGCCAGTGCTGCAGAGTATAGCGGGCTGGAGGAAACATCCGCCATCGTTCGCCATGCCTTGCGTGACTACGTGTCTGCCGAAGCTTCGCGTCGGCTGGCCCTTCTGGGCGGTAGTATGCCCGACTTTGAGGCGGGCCCCAGGAAACGCTATTGGGGCGTGGAGGAAGATTGAGGTTCATCCTCGCCGATACATCAGTCTGGGTAGATCATATTCGGGCTCGCGATCCGCTGCTTGATCAGCTTCTCGGTGAGCGAAGGGTGCGGATGCATCGTTTTGTGATCGGCGAGCTGGCCATGGGCAGCTTGGCTAACCGGGCGACCTTCCTGGCCCGACTCAACGATGTGCATCGCATCAGAGCGGCCAGCGATGACGAGGTCATGCGGTTGATCGAAAGCGGACCACACCATGGAGCCGGCCTCAGCTGGATCGATGCACATCTGCTAGCCGCTGTCCTACTGGCCCCGGATACGGCACTCTGGACCCGGGATCGTCGCCTGAACGACGCTGCGTTGCGCTATGGTCGCGCATTCACCTTGCATCACTGAGCCCATGTCCCACAACACCTTCGGCCATCTGTTTCGTGTCACCACCTGGGGCGAGAGCCACGGTCCGGCGATCGGTTGCGTCATCGACGGCTGCCCGCCGCGCCTTCCCCTGACCGAGGCGGACCTGCAGCCCTGGCTGGACCGCAGGAAGCCCGGCGGCAGCCGGTTCGTCACCCAGAGGAACGAAAGCGACACTGCCCGCATCCTGTCGGGCGTGTTCGACGACGGTGACGGCCCGGTCACCACCGGCACCCCGATCGCCATCGAGATCCAGAACGAGGACGCGCGCTCAAAGGACTATGGCGAGATCGCGCGGGCCTATCGCCCCGGCCACGCCGACCTTACCTATCAAACCAAATACGGGGTACGGGATCATCGCGGCGGCGGCCGATCCTCGGCCCGCGAGACGGCCATGCGCGTGGCCGCCGGGGCCGTCGCGCGGCGGGTCCTGGGCGAAGCCATCACGATCCGGGCCGGGGTGGTGCAGCTGGGCCCGCACCGCATCGCGCCCGAGGCCGTGGATTTCGGTGCCGTCTATGACAACCCCCTGTTCGCAGCCTCGGCCGAGGTCGTGCCCGCGTGGGAGGCTTATCTGGACGGGGTGCGAAAGGCTGGGTCGTCGATCGGCGCCGTCGTGGCGCTGGAGATTACCGGCGTTCCGGCAGGATGGGGCAGCCCCCTCTATGCCAAGCTGGATGCCGAACTGGCCGCCGCCCTGATGTCCATCAATGCGGTCAAGGGCATCGAGATCGGCGCGGGCTTTGCCTCGGCCGAGTTGTCGGGCGAGGACAACGCCGACGAGATGCGGATGGGATCGGACGGCCAGATCGTCTTCGGTTCCAACCATGCCGGCGGTATCCTGGGCGGCATTTCGACGGGCCAGCCGATCACGGCGAACGTGGCGTTCAAGCCCACCTCCTCCATCCTGACCCCGCGCCAGACCGTCAACCGCGACGGCATCGACGTCGATCTGCGGACAAAGGGCCGTCACGACCCCTGCGTCGCCCTGCGCGGTGTGCCGGTGGTGGAAGCCATGGCGGCCTGCGTCCTAGCCGATGCGATGTTGAGGCATCGGGCGCAAAACCTGTAGGGCACCCTTTCGCCACCGACACTGTTACCTATATAGGCGTCAGCGAGGTTGATAACCCTCGGATTCCGGGAGCATCCCCATGATCGACGTTCGACCCTTTTCCTCCCTCGGTGGCGCGGACCACGGCTGGCTGAAGGCCAGGCACCATTTCTCGTTCGCCAACTATTATGACCCCAACCGCATGAGCTGGGGTCGGCTGCGTGTCTGGAACGACGACGAGATCGCCGCCAAGTCCGGTTTTCCGCCCCATCCGCACAACGACATGGAGATCATCACCTATGTCCGGACCGGGGCCATCACCCATCAGGACTCCATGGGCAACCAGGGCCGCACCGGCGCGGGCGACGTCCAGGTGATGAGCGCGGGCACGGGCGTGCGCCACTCCGAGTTCAATCTGGAAGACGAGACCACCACCCTGTTCCAGATCTGGATCGAGGCGGACAAGCGCGGGGCCCAGCCGTCGTGGGGGGCCAAGACCTTCCCAAAGAACGACCGGTCCGGCCAGTTCTCGGTGATGGCCTCGGGTGATCCCGACGACGGGGCCCTGACCATCAATGCAGACGCCAAGGTCCTGGCGGCCACGCTCAATGCGGGCGAAAGCCTGACCTATGCCCTGGGTACGGGCCGCCGGGCCTATCTGGTGCCGGCGGTTGGTGCGGTTCAGGTCAATGGCACGACGCTGAACGCCCGCGACGGTGCCGCCATCCGCGACGAGACCGAAATCGTCATCACCGCCACGGCCGATGCCGAACTGGTGATGGTCGACAGCCTGTAAGGACGACGACAAGGGCGGGCGGTCACACCGTGGCCGTCCGCTCAGTCTCTGTTCACCCTTTCGCGGTTAACCGTACCGGATCGGGGAGAACCAGATCATGACCAAAATCCTGCGCCGGGCGACCGCCCTGACCGTGGTCCTGGGGGGCGCGCTGATGCTGCAAGGCTGCCTGGTCGGCGCGGCCGTGGGAGCGGGTGCCGCCGTCGTCGGCGGGGCGGCGGCCGTCACCGGGGCCGTGGTCGGGGCGGGCGTCGACGCCGTCACCACCTCGGACGAAGAGACCAAGGCCAGGCGCGAACGCGAACAGCGCGCCCATGAACGCGAGCAGCGCCGCTGCGAACAACGCCAGCGGCAGGGGCGCGACTGCTGATCGTTCCTGCACGAAAACACCGCCCGGCGGGTTGATCCCCCGGAAGGTCACCCCTATGAAGCCGCTTCGCCGGTGCGATATGCGTCCTTAGCTCAGTTGGTTAGAGCATCTGACTTTTAATCAGAGGGTCCTCGGTTCGAGCCCGAGAGGACGTACCACCCGGCGCGCGCCCTAACGCAACATTAAGGCGCAGCACCGACCCTGCAGGCGTGCGTCACGACCGTTCCATGATCGACCCGACCGAACCCGGTCCCACCTGGTGGGAACAGGCGATCTGTATCGGCATCATCGCCATGCTGACGGGCGCGCTGATCGGGCCGGTCTTCGCGCCGACCCAGGAGGAGACGCCGGTGCTGCGGCTGATCTGGCTGCCTGTCTATGCGGCGATCGGCGGGATGATCCTGTACCGGATGGACAGAATGTGGCGCGCCTGGCCGGCGGCGATCGCGGTCCTGGTTCTGGTGGCGGTCACCTATGCGTCCAGCCTGTGGTCCATCGATGCCGAGACGACGGAGCGCCGATCGATCGCCCTGGCCATCAGCGGGGCCTTCGCCCTGTATCTGGGGGCCGTGTTCCGGGGACCGCATCTGCCGCGTCTGCTGATGCATTCGGGGCTGATCATGGCGGTCGGCAGTCTGGTCATGGTGTTCGCCTTTCCGGCCATCGGCATCCACCAGGCCGACAATGCGGGCCTGTGGCGGGGACTCTGGTACGAGAAGAACCAGATGGGTGCGGTCATGGTCATCGCGGCCACCGCCTCGGCCGCCTGTCTTGCCTCGCCCGACCGTCGCCGTCTGGTACCGCTGGCGGCGCTGGGGCTGACGTCCCTGCTGGTGCTGGTGACCCAGTCCAAGACCTCGCTGCTGTGTCTGGCCCTGGGGCTGGGGGTGGTGGGCGGCTTCTGGGCCATGAAGCGCGGTGGGGTGGTGTTCAGTATCGCAGCCGTCTGGGGCGGTGTCGTCGCGGCCGCCGTGGGATACATGATCTGGTCCAGCCATTCGGTCGAGATCCTGGAACTGCTGGGCAAGGACCCGTCCCTGACCGGGCGCACGGAAATCTGGGCCGCCCTGATGCGGCGGGTCGCCGAACGGCCCTGGACCGGCTTCGGCTATGGGGCCTTCTGGGGCCGCGATTCGGTCCCGGCGGACTGGATCCGGCTGGAAACCGGCTGGCTGGTGCCCAATGCCCACCACGGCTGGATCGACCTGCTGATCCAGGTCGGCTGGCCCGGCACCATTATCGTCGGCGTCATGATGGGCTCGACCGTCCTGATCGGGCTGATCCGGTCCAATACGGCGGGAGCCCAAGAAGGCTGGTGGGCCCTGGCCTTCATGGTGGCCTTCCTGGTCCTCAGCCTGTCGGAGAGTGTTCTGCTGGCCCACCAGGGACTGCCGTGGGTGCTGTTTATGGCCGCAATGACGCGGGCGATCCTGCCTGATCCACAGGCAGTGCAGGTCCCGCTTGCCGCTCGGCCGCGCCGGGCCTACCAGACGGCTCCCCGAATCGCGCCAGACTATGCCCATGGCTCTTCCCGCCGCCCCTTCCC
>Ga0209066_10002839_pt1 | contig 20461 bp, 16 predicted proteins | sample All_14_2_FD_187198 | JGI IMG/M metagenome (GOLD analysis project Ga0209066, IMG submission 187198) | Freshwater microbial communities in response to fracking from Pennsylvania, USA - Allegheny Zone_MetaG_DW_15 (SPAdes) (version 2) ... | reverse complement strand
GCGCGCACCCAGGCCGATCTGGATGCCTTGGCGCGCACCGCGCAGGCCCTGCACACCCCACGCCGTGTGGACGTGGTGGCACTGCAAGAGGTGGACGGCCCCGACGCCGCCCGGCAGGTGTTTCGCCAGGGCTGGAAGCTGGACTGCTTCGAGCGCCGCGCGCACCCGCAAAAAGTCGGCTTTGCCATCCGCGAGGGGGTGCCCTACCGCTGCAACAGCGAGCTGAGTGACCTGGATGTGGACGGCGGCTCCCGCGCGGGTGCCGACCTCACGCTCTACCCGGGCACCGCCAGGGAAGTGCGCCTGCTCAATGTGCATCTGAAAAGCGGTTGCTTTCGGGGTGACCTGGATCGCGCCTTCGGCCCCTGTCGCGGCTTGCAACGCCAGGCCCCGGTGGTGGAAGCCTGGATCGATCAGCGCGTGCGCGACGGCGTGGCCTTCGCCATCCTGGGGGACTTCAACCGACACCTGGATCAGGACGAACGCCGCTCGGCCGGACCCGATGAGGCCGCCCCGCTGAACCTGCTGCCCGCCTGGAGCGACGACCAGCCCCGGGGCGCCGTGCTGCACCGCGCCACCGCCGGCGAGCGCTATCTGCCCTGCGATGCCGACGACCGCCACAGCCGCTACATCGACGACATCCTGCTCAGTGAGGGCCTGAAGGCCCGCCATGAGAACAGGCGCGCCACCTTGCGGTTGACGCGCCTGCCGTATGACCCTCAGGACCGCGGTCGGCAACTCTCCGACCACTGCCCCTTGATCTGGTCAGCCGAGTGAGGCTGACCGTGATCGCCTGATCAGGCCTTGCCTTGCGTGGCCACCGCGGCGGCGGCCTTGGCTGCGGCTTCGGCATCGCCCAGGTAGTAGCGCTTGATGGGCTTGAGGTCGGCGTCCAGCTCATACACCAGGGGGATGCCGTTGGGGATGTTCAGGCCCACGATGTCGTCATCGCTGATGTTGTCCAGGTACTTGACCAAGGCGCGGATGGAGTTGCCGTGCGCAGCGATCACGACGCGCTTGCCCGCCTTGATGGTCGGGGCGATCTCTTCGTTCCAGTACGGCAGCACGCGGGCCACGGTGTCTTTCAGGCACTCGGTCAGCGGGACTTGATCGACCGGCAGACCGGCGTAGCGCAGGTCCTGGCGCTGGCCCATCGGGTCGTTGGCGTCCAGGGCGGGCGGCGGGGTGTCATAGCTGCGGCGCCACACCAGCACCTGCTCGTCGCCGTGCTTCTTGGCGGTCTCGGCCTTGTTGAGGCCCTGCAGGCCACCGTAGTGGCGCTCGTTGAGGCGCCAGCTCTTGACCACCGGCAACCAGATGCGCTCCATCTCGTCGAGGCAGTAGTTCAGGGTGTGGATGGCACGCTTGAGCACCGAGGTGTAGGCGATGTCGAACTCGTAGCCCTCGGCCTTGAGCAGCTGACCTGCCGACATGGCCTGCGACACGCCGGTGGGCGTCAGGTCGACGTCAACCCAGCCGGTGAAGCGGTTTTCGAGGTTCCAGGTGGATTCGCCGTGGCGAATCAGGACGAGTTTGTACATGACGTGCGATCCCATCGAGGTGAAAGTGGGCCGGTGTAGACCAGCCGGGCAACCAGCGATTTTATAATCCCCCGTCCCGTGGCTTCCTGATCACGGGCATACGAGAGAGCACTTGCATGAATATTTCGAGCTTCATCGCTGACAACTGGTACTGGATCGTGGCCGCAGCCGCATCGGGCGGCATGCTGCTGTGGCAGCAGGTCAAGTCGGGCGGTGTGGGTGGTGGCGTCACCCCGGCACAGGCCGTCCAGCTCATCAACAAGCAAAAGGCCCAGGTGATCGACGTGTGCGAGCCCGCCGAGTTCGCCGCCGCCCACGTGACCGGTGCCAAGAACATCCCGCTGGGCCAGTTGGGCGAAGGCAAGGGCCTGCCCTCGAACAAGGCCATCCCGCTGGTGGTGGTGTGCGCCGCCGGCAGCCGCTCGGCGCGCGCCGTGGCACAGTTGAAGACGATGGGCTACGAGAACGCCCAGTCGCTGAGCGGTGGCCTCAAGGCCTGGCGCGAGGCGAACCTGCCCACCGAAAAGGCCTGATCGGGCAGCCTGAAGCATCGGGGCTTACACCACGCGCCGATCTCCACACAGATCAGGCGGACTTGGGACCGCGGGGACAATGGCCCTGCTGTCCCATTTTTTTGACTTCAACGGATCCACGACACCATGCAAGCCGTCAAGATGTACACCACCCTGGTCTGCCCCTACTGCCAGCGGGCCAAGATGCTGCTCAAACAGCGTGGCGTCGAGGCCATCGAAGAAGTCCGCATCGACCTGGACCCCGCTCAGCGCGAGCAGATGATGAGCCTGACGGGCCGCCGCACCGTGCCGCAGATCTTCATTGGCGAGACCCATGTGGGCGGCTGCGACGACCTGATCGCGCTGGACCAGCAAGGCGGCCTGCTGCCGCTGCTCAACGGCGCCTGAGCCACGGCGCCACGGTCGGTGGCGGGTCGGGACCCGCCTGTTTGGGGGCCGCGCCGCCACTTCCTGGTAGGCCGTGGTGCGGGTGGCGCGGAGGCGTCATCGGGCTGGTTCATAATCCCCAGCGATAGATCACCCGCACACCAAGGATTCCTCATGAGCGACCAAGACCAAGCCAACCAACCTTCGTTCAGCATTCAGCGCATTTACCTGAAGGATCTGTCGCTGGAGCTGCCGAACGCGCCCCAGATCTTGCTGGAACAAGGCCAGCCCCAGGTGGACGTGCAGCTGAACCTGCACGCCGAGCCGGTGCAAGAAGGCCTGTACGAAGTGTCCGTGACGGCCACCGTGACCACCAAGGTCAATGACAAGACGCTGTTCCTGATCGAAGCCAAGCAAGCTGGTCTGTTCGAGATCCGCAATGTGCCGGAAGACCAGATGCAGCCAATCATCGCCATCGCCTGCCCGCAGATCGTCTACCCCTACCTGCGCGCCACCGTGGCCGACGTGATCAACCGCACCGGCTTCCCGCCCGTGCACCTGACCGAAGTCAACTTCCAGGCCATGTACGAAGCCCAGCTGCAGCAAGCTGCTGCCGCCGCCGGCAACGCCTGAGCGGATGGGCACCCGGCTCGCCATTCTGGGAGCGGGCGCGTGGGGCACGGCGCTGGCCATCAGCGCCTCGCGGCACCACCGCGAGGTGCTGCTGTGGGCCCGCGACGCCGCGCAGGTCGCCGACATGCAGGCGGCGCGCTGCAACACCCGCTACCTGCCCGACGCACCGTTTCCTGAAGCCCTGCGCCTGACCCACGACTTCGCCGAAGCCGTGGCGTACGCGCGCGGCCCCGAAGGGCTGGTCATCATCGGCACGCCGATGGCCGCGCTGGGTGGCATGCTGCAAAGCCTGCCCGACGATGCGGCCGCGCTGTGGCTGTGCAAGGGCTTTGAAAAAGGCAGTGGTCGCCTGGGCCACGAAATCGCCCAGGCGCTGCGCCCGCAGGCCCGCAACGGCGTGCTGTCCGGCCCCAGTTTTGCCCATGAGGTGGCGCTGGGCCAGCCGACCGCCCTGGTGGCGGCCAGCACCGACACCGCACTGGCCGAGCAGGCCGTGGTGGCGTTCCACTCCGACAGCCTGCGCGTTTACACCTCGACCGACCCGATCGGGGTGGAGGTGGGTGGCGCGGTGAAGAACGTGCTGGCGATCGCCACGGGCATTGCCGACGGCTTGAACCTGGGCCTGAACGCGCGCGCCGCGCTGATCACGCGGGGCCTGGCCGAGATGACCCGCCTGGGCGTGGCCCTCGGCGCCCGTGCCGACACCTTCATGGGGCTGTCGGGCCTGGGCGATCTGGTTCTGACCGCCACGGGCAACCTGTCGCGCAACCGCACGGTGGGGCTGCAACTGGCCTCGGGCAAGAAGCTCGCCCAGATCCTGCACGACCTGGGGCATGTGGCCGAAGGGGTCTACAGTGCCGCCACGGTGCTGCAGCGTGCGCAAAGCCTGGGGGTGTCCATGCCCATCACCGAAGCGGTGGTGGCCGTGCTGGACGACCGGCTCAGCCCGGCGCAAGCGGTGGGCGCCTTGATGGGCCGTGAGGCCAAGGCCGAAGGCAGCGCTTTCTAAGCAGATGCCAAGACCACGCGGGCCAGCTCAGACGCTGCCCGCGTAGCCGTTTTGCCGCCAGGCTTCGAACACGGCCACGGCCACGGCATTGCTCAAGTTCAGGCTGCGCTGCTCCGGGCGCATCGGCAGGCGCACGCGTTGCGCCAGCGGGAAGCCATCGCGCAGCGCCGGATCGAGCCCGCGGGTTTCGCAACCGAACACGAACCAGTCACCGCTCTGCCAGGCCACCTCACCAAAGGGGCGGCTGCCGCGCGTGGTGAAGGCGAACATGCGGCTGGGGTCCGGCTGCATGGCCTCGATGAACGCCTGCCAGCTGGCGTGGCGGCGCACCGGCGCGTACTCGTGATAGTCCAGCCCGGCACGCCGCAGCAGCTTGTCGTCCATCGAAAAACCCAGGGGCTCGATCAGGTGCAGCTCGCAGCCGGTGTTGGCCGCCAGGCGGATGACGTTGCCCGTGTTGGGCGGGATTTCGGGTTCGACGAGGACGATGCGGAACATGGCCCGCATTATCCCCGCACGTGCTGCGCGAAAGCGTCTGCCGGCATCGGGCGACCAAACAGATAGCCCTGGTAGGAGCGGCAGCCGTGCTGGTGAAGGAAGTCGCGCTGGGCCTCGGTCTCCACACCTTCGGCGATCACGGCCAGGCCCATGGCATCGGCCAGGGCGACGATGGTGCGGGCGATCGAGGCATCGTGCGGATCGGTCAGTACGTCGCGCACGAAGGACTGGTCGATCTTGAGCTGGTCGAGCGGCAGGCGCTTGAGGTAGGCCAGCGAGGAGTAGCCCGTGCCAAAGTCGTCGAGCGAGAAGCCCACGCCGTGGCCTTTCAAGGTGTCCATGCGCGCGACGACCGCCTCGACGTCGTCGATCAGGACACTTTCGGTCAGCTCCAGCTTGAGGCGGTGCGGGTTGGCGCCGGTGCGCGCCAGGATGCCCAGGACCAGGTCCACGAAGTCGGGCAGGCGAAACTGGCGCACGCTGACGTTGACCGACACTGTGAGGCGGGCCAGGTCGGGCTGGCGAGACCAGGTCACCAGTTGCTGGCAGGCGGTCTCCAGCACCCAGGCACCCAGCGGCAGGATCAGGCCGGCGTGCTCGGCCGCCGGAATGAACTCGGCGGGGGAGACCATGCCGCGCTCGGGGTGGTGCCAGCGCACCAGGGCCTCGGTGCCGAACACGCGCCCGGCGGCGTCCACCTGCGGCTGGTAGTACAGCTGGAACTCGTGGCGCTGCAGGCCGCGGCGCATGTCGGCCTCGAGGGCCGAACGACGGTGCAAGGCCGCCTGCATGTCGGGGTCGAAAAAGCGCAGGGTGTGGCGGCCTGCGGCCTTCGCCTCGGACATGGCCAGGTCGGCCTGGCGCATCAGCTCGTCCAGGCTGACGGGTGGGGGGGTGCCAAACAGGGTGATGCCGATGCTGCAGCTGATGTGGTATTCCTGCCCGGCCAGGTCGCAGGACTGGGACAGCAGACTCAGGCAACGCGCCGCCAGGGCGTGGGCCTGGCCGGTGGCTTCGGCCGACACGGGACTCAAGCCCTGCATGACCACGACGAACTCGTCACCGCCCCAGCGCGCCAGGGTGTCGTGCTCGCCCAGACAGGTCTGCAGGCGGGCGGTCATGTGCTGCAACAGCAGGTCGCCCATGTCATGGCCCAAGGTGTCGTTGAGCGTCTTGAAGTCATCCAGATCGATCAACAGCACGGCGCCGGCCTGGCCCTGTCGATGGCAGCCCGCCAGCACCTGCTGGAGCTGATCTTGCAACTGGCGCCGGTTGGGCAAGCCGGTGAGGGTGTCAAAGAAGGCGAGGTGCTCGATGCGGGCCTCGGCGGCCTTGTGCTCGGTGACGTCGGTGAAACTGCCCACGCACAAGGTGGGTTCCTGGCCGCGTCCGCGCACCAGAGTGAGGCTCAGGCGCAGGTCATAGATTTCGCCGTTGTGGCGCTGGCTGCGGACATCGCCCAGCCAGTGGCCGTGCTGGCGCAACTGCTGCTGGATGTGGGCGGTAAGTGGCGCGGGACAGTCGGGCGCACGCAAGATCTCACTGCGCTTGCCCTGCACCTCCTCGAAGGTGTAGCCCGTGATGTCGGTGAAGGCCTGGTTGACGCGCAGGATGGCGCCACGCTCGTCAAGCACCATGATGCCTTCCTGCGACTCGAACGCGGTGGCGGCCAGGCGCAAGGCGGCATCCGAGCGTCGAACCCAGTCTTCGGCGGCGCGCACGCGCAGAAAGAGCACCCCCATGAGCAGGGCCACGATGGCGGTTCCGGCCGCCGCGAGATTGAGGCGCTGGCGGGCTTCGTCGGCCCGCTCGGGGGCCACGTCGCGCAGCACGGCCAGCGAGACCATCTCGCGCCCACTGTGGTCGGTGATTGGACGAATGGCCACCGACCAGGCCTGGCTGGCATCACTGAGGTCCAGCACCCCGCTGCCCGCTCTCAAGGCCAGGTCACGCCAGGCCGGCAGCAGGCCGCCTGGCAGGTGCGACAGAGTCTGGCCCAGCACCACCACCCGTGCATCGTCGCCCCATTGGCCGGGCAGGCGGAAGACCCGCTGGCCGCCCTGGTAGCGTGCCTGGCTGGTGTGCCGCTTGTCGATGAGCAGCGCCATGTCCTGCTGCAGCAGGCGCTTGAGCTCGTGGACGAACCAGTCGGCGTCCGAGCCCAGTTCGAGGTAGCCGATCAGTTGACCGTCGAGGTACCAGGGCTGGACGTGGCGCAGGGTGAAGGTGGACAAGGCGCCCAGCTCCATGCCGCTGACGGGCTTGCCGGTGGAGATGGCGTCGAGCAAGGTGCGGCGCTCAACGAGGTCGCCCCGCTGAGCGGGATCGTGCGCGCGCAGCAGCACCTGGCGTTGCAGGTCGATGAAGTAGCCGTGCGAGACGCCATGGGTCTGACGAAGCTGAGCGAAGCGCTCACGGCTGAGGGTCTGCAGACGGGCCGCATCGCCTTGTTGCATGGCCTGCGCCAGAGCACGGTCTTCGGCCAGGGCGGAGGTCAACAACTGCAGTTGCCCGAGTTGCTGCTGGCGCAGGTGCTGCCACATGGCGACCGCGTGCTGAGCCAAGGCCTCGGTGCGACGCACCTCGACGCTGTGCAGATAGCGCGAGACGCCAAACAGGAACAACAGCAGCACCACCATGAGGGCCAGCGCCGCCGGCCGCAGCACCTGCAAGATCAGTCTCACGGGCTGATGACGGGTGACAGCGTACGTCGTGGGGAACGGCTCGGCATCGACCGTGAGCCGGGGGGCGGCCACACGGGCAGCGCGCGGCCAACGCCAGGCGGCATCACTCATGACACGCCCGAACGCCGCACCGGCACCAACCCTCAAACCCGTCAAACTGCAAGATCAACCCCGTGGATGTGCCCAAAACTGCCCCGGGAACCCCCAGAAGAGGGGGTGGATCCTAGCGGAAGCCACCCCGTCAGACTTGATCTGGCACAAGAAAAACAGGGGAAACGGACCTTGACTCAGCCGCTGGCGGCGTGGCGGAAGGCCATGACGGCCTGGTTGCGCAGGGTGCGCAGCAAGGAGAGCTCTTTCTCGCTGATCTGCAGGCTGTCGGCCTGGCCCTTGTCGGCGTAGATCAGGCCCAGCACCATGTCGGCCTGGCCGGTCCGCTTCATCACCAGGGGCAGCACGAGGAAGGTGGGCGCCTGCACCCGGTCGCGAAACCAGGTGGGCAAGCGGGTGACGATGTTGGGGGCGCTGGCGTCAGCGATCAGGGTATCGACCTGCTTGAGGCAGACGGCCGTGAACAGCTCCGGATTCTCACCGGGGCGCAGGACCAGCGGCACCTTGAAAAGGTCGCGGACGACATCGGCCCCCTCGCCCAGGCCGAGACGTCCGGTGAGTTGGCCGGTACGCGCGTCGCGCAGGCAGAACACCACGCGACGGCAGTTGAGGGCCCGCAGCATGGTCTCCAGGATCATCTGCAGCACGTCATTGAGGCGGAAGGACTCGACAAGGGAGTTGGTGATGTCCTGGATGCCGTTGGTGAGGATGCTGGTGGCATCGACGGCGGGCGGCGGCAGATCGGGCGCGAGTGTGCCCGTGTCATCGCCCAGTCCCAGCGCGTCGGGCGTGGGGCCATCGGTCTGCCCGCTGTTGGGGGCGTCCACGTAGAAGGTGTCGAGCAGGCGCTCGCCGGGCGACTGCGCGGGCACATTCAGGTTGAGCGCCTGGGTCAGCTCGGTGAGGCGTTTGCGGGCGCGCGCGGCGGCCTGGCTGACGTCGTCCGAGGTGAGGTCGAGCGAGGTGGCATAGGTGCGTGCCAGCTTGGTCAGGGCATCGCCCAGCTTGACGGGCTCGGTGTCGAGCATGGTCTGCGCCACCTCATTGGCCATGCTGGCCAGCCACCACAGGCGTTCCGGTCGCGCGGCCAGCGAACGTGTGGGCACCCGTCCCTCGGGGCTGCGCATGCAGGCCAGCAAGCCATCGGGCAAGCCCCAGCTCTGGCCAATGTGGCCCGCCAGTTGTTCGTGGCTGACGCCCAGCACTTTCACCGAGGCCTGGGCATCGCTCAGGGGCTCGGGCTGCTCGTCACTGACCGTGGTCAACGCGCGGATCTGCTCGGCGTCTTCAGGCAGGTAAAAGGCGACCAGCAGGCGGCCGAGGTTGCGGAACAGGGCACCCAGGAATGCCTCTTCGGCGTCGCGTGACTGGTGTGACAGCTCGCTGGCCAGGGTGCCGGCCATCACGGTGCGCAGGAACTCGACCTTGAGCTGCTGCGCATGGACCTTGTCTTCCATGTGCTCCAGCAGCATCAGGGACAAGGCCAGGTTGCGCACACCGGCCAGGCCGATCAGGCTCACGGCGCGCGAGACGGTGCTGATGGGGTCGGTGCTCGCGCGACGGTAATGCGCGGTGTTGACCACACGCAGCAGCTTCTGAGTCAGGGCGACGTCCTTGAGGATCTCGTCGCACAGGGTGTGCAGGCTTTCGCTCTCGGAGCCGGACAAGGCCTGGATGCGCGTGATCGAGGTCGCCAGCGCCGGAAAGTCGCTCTTGAAACGCATGCGACGCAGAAGGTAGTCCAGCGTCAGATGGGCTTCGTTGTCGGCAGAAGGGGATGGGGTGGGCGGGCTGACCGGCATGGTGGGGCGTGTCCTAGAACCCCAATTAGACCTCAATGTGAGAGGTGATCTGCACGAATGTCAGCCCTGCGCGCGCAAGTAGGCCAGCACGTCCGATGCCCCACCCGCAAACACGATGCGCTCGGCGTGCTTCTGGCGTTGGAAGGCGTACATCGGGTCGTAATAGCCGTGCAACAGGGCCTCGATCCACTCGCGGTGCAGGTCCACATCGCCCGCGCCCGGGGCGGCCAAGGCAGATTGCATGATGGCTTGCAGACGCTGGTGGCGCTCGCCGCCCAGCCGCTGCGCGATCTTCGCCAAGCTGCCCAGCAGGTGCTCACGGAAGGCCACCTCACCGGGCCCTTCACCGTACACCGCCACGAAGTCGGCCTGCTGCGCCACCACGTAGTCGCTGAGGATGCGCTCGACGCGCTCGGCAAACGGCACCTCCACCCACACCAGCGGGGCCTGTGCCATGGTCTGCCGCAACGCCAGCGGCACCGAACATCGGCCAATGTGGGTGCCTTCGTCCTCAACCACGAAGCAGGCATGACCCTGCGCACGCTTCTTGAGCACGTCAATCGCCAGCGCGTCCTCGAAATCGATCTGAGCGGGCTGGCCGGTGGGGCGACTGCCAAAGCCCGAGCCCCGGTGGTTGGCGAGCCCCTCCAGGTCCACGCTGTGCGGCAGCTGGTTCAGCAGCTCGGTCTTGCCCGAGCCCGTCAAGCCGCCCAGCACCACGAAACGCGCGTGCGTGACATCGTGCTCCAGCGTCTCGATCAGGAAGCTGCGCATCGCCTTGTAGCCGCCGATCACCCGCGGGTAGACGATGCCCGCCTCGGTCTCCAGCCACTGCTGCACGATCTGCGAACGCAGCCCCCCGCGAAAGCAATACAGCAAGCCATCGGGATGCGCCTGTGCAAATTGCGCCCAGGCTGCAATGCGCTCGGCCTTGAGATCGCCCGCCACCAGGCGATGACCCAGCTCGATCGCCGCTTGCTGACCTTGCTGCTTGTAGCAGGTGCCCACGGCCTGGCGCTCGGCATCGTTCATCAACGGCAGGTTGACCACGCCAGGGAACGCGCCCTTGGCGAACTCCACCGGTGCGCGCACGTCCATCATCGGAACGTCGTTGAGGAAGATGGCGCGGTAGTCGTCCCGGTTGAGCGCCGTGCTGGCAGCCATCAGCGCACCTCCACTGCAAAGGCTTGACGCGCGGTCAGCTGCCCGATCGGCTGAAGGTTCATGCCCAGCTGCGTCGCCACCGCGAGGAACTCGGCCTCCCCTTCCGGGGTCACGGCCACCAACAGCCCGCCGCTGGTCTGCGGATCACACAAGAGCTGTTTCTGCGCTTCGGTGATGGCGCCCACCTTGTCGCCATAGCTGTCGAAATTGCGGCCGGTGCCGCCCGGCACACAGCCCTCGGCCAGGTAGTGCTCGACGCCCGGCAAGCGGGGCACGGCCGCATCCTGAACCCAAGCGCTGAGCCCGCTGCCATCGGCCATCTCCACCAGGTGCCCCAGCAGACCAAAGCCCGTCACATCGGTCATGGCCGTCACGCCCGCCAGCTTGCCAAAACGGCTGCCGGCGCGGTTGAGAGTGCACATCCAGTCGCGCGCCAGACCCACATCCTGTGGCCGCAGCTTGGCCTTCTTCTCGGCCGTGGTCAGGATGCCGATGCCCAGCGGCTTGGTCAGATACAGGCGGCAACCGGCCGTGGCCGTGTCGTTGCGCTTGAGGTGGCGCTTGTCGACCACGCCCGTCACCGCCAGGCCAAAAATGGGCTCGGGCGCGTCGATGGAGTGACCACCGGCCAGCGGGATGCCCGCCTCGTCGCAGATGGACCGACCGCCGCGCACCACCTCGCGCGCCACCTCGGGCGGCAAGACATTGACGGGCCAGCCCAGGATGGCAATCGCCATCAAAGGGTCACCGCCCATGGCGTAGATGTCGCTGATGGCGTTGGTGGCGGCAATGCGGCCGAAGTCGAACGGGTCGTCGACGATGGGCATGAAGAAGTCGGTCGTGGACACCACGCCGCGCTCGTCGTCCAGCGCATAGACCGCCGCGTCGTCACGCGAGGCGTTGCCCACCCACAGCTTGGGGTCGAGGTGCTGCGCCCCGCTGCCCGCCAGGATCACGTCCAGCACCTTGGGGCTGATCTTGCAGCCGCAACCGGCTCCGTGGCTGTATTGGGTCAGGCGAATGGGCTCGGACATCGACGGCTTTCTGGAAAGGGAGAACAGTGGCGTACTGTAGCAACGGGATCCCCGGGCGCGTTGCCACCCGCTCCCGCCGACCACCGCTGTTTGGCCTACTTGCGACCCATCGGAAACAAAAAAGCCACCCTGAAGGTGGCGGAAGTGCTTGATCCGTATGGTGCGCCCGGCTGGGATCGAACCAGCAACCCCTGCCTTCGGAGGGCAGGGAATCAGGACATTCTTAGACCTCCTCGACACGTTTCTCCTAGGAGAGTTGTCTAAGAACGTCTCTACAATTCCACTTATGTTTGGCCTACTTTTGGCCTACTCACAGAAAGTGGTTTGACAGATGGCAATTGAGCTCGACAAGGTGAGCGCACGAGACGCATTGAAGCCTAGGCGCGAGCCTTACTGGATCAGACTTGATCGCGGCTGCAACCTCGGCTTCCGAAAGATGACCTCCACTTCCCTTGGGTCGTGGATTGCGCGCTATCGCGACGCTGAGACTGGCGAGCGCCCCAAGCACCCCCTGGGCGAGTTTGGCGATCTCCCGCCCAAGGATCGATATGGCGCTGCAAAGAAGGCCGCAGAGGAATGGTTCGCCCACATGGGGCGTGGCGGATCGTCACAACCCATCACTGTCAAGACCGCCTGCGAGAACTACGTCAACCACATGCGCGCGAACAAAGGGGATGCTCCAGCGGATGACCTGCGCGCCCGCATGAAGCGATGGGTCTTTGAGGAAAGCATCGCAAACGTACCCTTGCAGAAACTGACCCGCACCCAGGTTCAAAACTGGCGAAACAAACTGGCCATGACGCCTGTAATCGAGAACCCACACGCGGCGCCTCACGATCAGCGAAAGCGCAAGCGATCTGAGTCGAGCTTGAACCGCGAGATGACCGGCTTACGAGCCGCACTCAATCACGCCATGGACATGGGACAGGTGACCACTGATCTACCCTGGAAGCAGGCACTCAAGCCAGTCAAAGACGCCACCCGGAGTCGAGATGCCTACCTGACACGGGAGCAACGTCGAGCCCTCATTGAGGCGGCTCCGGACGATTTTGCGAGCTTCATCAAGGCTCTCTGTCTCGTACCGTTGCGTCCTGGCGCACTGGCCGCACTCACTGCGGGCCGACTGGACGGCATGCTGGGCGTACTGGCCGTTGGGAAAGACAAGGCCAACAGAGACCGCAAGATCATGCTGCCAGATTCGACAGCTGCATTCTTCAGGGAACTCTCCAAGGACCGGACACCCTCTGCTCCATTGCTAACTCAGGCCAATGGAGCGCACTGGGACAGGCACGTTTGGAAAAAGGTGTTGGCCGAAGTCATCAACGCCGTGAACGAGCAGGACAAGGAATTACCTGCGCGCTCAAGAGTCAAGCTCCCAGAGGGCTTGGTGGTCCTGACACTACGACACAGCGTCATCACCGATTTGGTTGTAGGTGGCCTAGATCTGTTCACTGTCGCGAAATTGAGCGGCACCAGTGTTGCAATGATTGAGAAGCATTACGGCCACCTTCAGCACAACATCGCCTCGGAGGGACTCGCAAAGTTGGCCTTGTGAGATCCATTGCATGCAACCCAAAAGGAAGTCGACTCGAAAACTGAGGTCGTCGAATACCTATCTGGGCGTCGGCTCCAGGCTGTGAGTGGAAGTTCACCAACTTCCGCTCTACGCACGTCTGAGATAGCCGGCGTGGCGAAGTGAAAACAGTGCCGCCGTCTAGCTTGGCTCTTGGTTAGTTCACCACCGTGGGCTTGGTCGTGATGTGGGCCTGGCCGCGCACCCGTTCGACGCGAGATCCGACCTAGGCATGGCCACCTGTAAACTGGACCGCAACAGAAGCCGGGAGGGATACAGCGTGGATCAGAAGATACCGTTCACCAATTACGACTTTTGGGCGTACCTGTCTTCAGGCTTTTTGCTGCTGGCAGTACTTGACCAGGTGGCAGGTACTCGCTTGCTGATGCGAGAAAGCTGGACCGTTGTACAGGGCGTCCTTGCAGTTTCTTGCGCCTACACCGTGGGCCAGCTTGTGGCCAGTATGTCGGCGTGGCTGCTTGAAAAGCTCCTAGTTGGCAAGCTGCTGGGCTATCCACGAAACATTCTATTTGGGCAGGCCCTGGCTTGGGGCTGGGTGCGCAAACTGATGCCCAGCTATTTCGAGCCTTTGCCTGTGACAACGCAGAAAGCCGCGCTCGAAAAGGGCAAGAAGGTCGGCGTTGCCAACCCCGGCGAAGCACTGTTCTGGCCAGCGTACACAAACGCCAAGGGAACGCCAGCCGTGATGGCCCGACTGGAGAACTTTTTGAACTTGTACGGGTTCTGTCGAAACACCGCGCTGGTTGCACTCGTCAACGCAGCACTGCTCTACTGGTCTTACCTTGAGCCGAAGGGGCCTCCCGAGCACTTGCTCTGGGCGCGGCTTTCGCTGGTAGCCGGCCTCGGCCTGACCTTGCGATACCTGAAGTTCTTCCGGCACCATGCGGTTGAAGTGTTCTCCTCGTACGCCTATGCCAAAGAGTAGGGAAGGCACCATGAGCGGCCTATTCCTTGACGGCATGCTTGAGGTCTTCGATGTAGACCACGGCGCGTGCGCACTCCTGACGATGCTCACACAGCAGGGCCCCAAGCGGGTGCTTATCGACTGTGGCCATTCATCGGATTTTCAGGGAGCTCCTTGGTATCCGGGCGACCAGCTAATACACCGCAGCATCAAGCATGTTGATCTGCTCATCGTGACCAACTACGACGAGGACCATGTAAGTGGCGCTCCAAGCCTGGTAAAGCAAGGCATTTCTGTCGAAGCCATCCTCGGCAACCCGACTGTTCCACCTGAAGCCATCGAGCACCTCAAATCCGAGGATGGCATGGGAAATGGTATTCGGATCATCGTGAACAGCCTGTCAGAGCGCCGAAGCCAGAACTGGGGCACGACGGTGCCTGACATCCCTGGCGTGACTCTGCGCTGGTTTTGGAACCCCTACCCACACTGGGATAGCGAAAACAATCTTTCCTTGGTCGTGCACTTATCCATCAACGGGACCAACTTCCTGTTCACTGGCGATATGGAGAAGGATGGGTTCGAAAACCTGCTGCGCCTGCCGTCCTTCGCTCAATTGATGAGCGGCGTCCATGTGCTCATGGCTCCACACCACGGACGGGAAAACGGCAGGTGTGAGACTCTTTTCGACGACCACGGCTGCCGCCCCGACATAGTGGTCATCTCGGATTGTGCAAAGAAATACCAGTCTCAAGAGACCACGCCGTACTACGCCAGCAAGGCAAAAGGCATTCATGGGTTCCGTGGGCAAGGGCCTCGCTATGTCTTAACAACGCGCAGAGATGGCTACTTGAAGTTCGTCTTCGAGAGTGGCCGGTGCTACGCGCGGTAGCGGTACCTTGGTTACTGCGTTGCTGAAGCGCTGAGCGGATCCGGCGCATCAGGGGAGCTAGAAGGTAAGCTCATAGCCTGTGTTGCGGCGGTCCCAGACGGGCATTCGCTTCGACTAGGTGCAAGTAGCTAGATGCTGCCAACCGTGCTTTGTCTCTTCGCGATTGGACTGCGTCCAGCGCGGCGCGTGCGCCTCCAGTTGACACTCACACAGAACTTGAGTGTCTGCTATTGGGCGGCAAAACTTGGTGGGATGGTAGACCGCTCCCGCTGCAGAACTGCCTTTCACCAGGTAGGACGGCTCCAGGCTGAACGAAGTCGTTCGCAGCTCACCGCTTGAAAGGCAGCTGCCACCGAGACCGGTCACTGAGTGCGCCCAGCAATGCCTCCAACGTTACGCCAGGACCGGTCGCTCGACTGAGGGAACCGCCATGTGCCAGTTCTCACGCCACGCTTCTGCGTGGCGCCATATGCCTGGCTGGGAATTCGAGGAACCTTCGGCGTGCCATCCCCCACTTCAGGTCTGCTTGCTACCCACCGCCCATTCACGCGTCAGTCGCTGATGGTCGCTGTCCGTCTCATGCTTATGGGTCAGCCGCTGCACGGCAACCACAAGTGAGTCGTCACCCGACAGCACGCCGTCGATCAAAGCCCGTAGGTGCTCGGTCGTCGACGCATCGCTGCCGATGTAGCCGGCCTGGAGGAGGTCGATGAAGGCCGTCTGACGCATGTACCGGCCATCCAAGCCCTTGTAGCCCACGCGGACGTTGCCTCTCGTTGTGCGAAACGCGCTGTCCTGGAGAATTTCCTCGAAGTGGCTGAGCGGCAAGAGGACGTTCGTTGAGGTCTCCGGCTCCTGCCGCCTCACAAACTTGAAATAAAACGCCTCGCGGCTGAGCCTGAACCCGTCGGCTGACCCGTGGCTCGGGCTGAAGAGCCGCATGGTCTTCAGCTGCTTCTGCAGATGCTCATCCTCTCGGTAGACCCAATCCGTAGGGTCGTCCTCGCCGCCTTGCGGCTTGAGCATTTTGTATTGGACGAGCACCGCGTTGCGGTGGAAGAGGTTCATGTAGATGAGGTCGACACCGAACGCCTCTTCGAGCTTGCGTCGATTGGCCGTGTAGACCTCCAGGGTTTGGTGCCCCTTGCGGAAGGTGGCCTGCCCACGGACATCGCTGTCGATGAACTCGTACCCGGGAACGACGCGGGCGTCGTGCTCGATGACGCCATCCTCGTGCACATTCAGCCTCGTGAGGCCAGTCTTCGAGCCGCGCGCGAGGTTCATCGTCGCCGCCGGCGCATCCTCAGACAGACCGAACGCGCGCAGCGCCATCTTGAGCGCGTCAATCTGCAGTCGCTCGATGGATTCCGACCGCGGCTTCGTCAACCCGCCGGCTAGGGTTCGCAGTGAACCGCGGTTGGCCTCAATGGCCAGAAGCTGCTCGATGAGCTTGACGCTCTCCTTGGGTCCCAGCGGGACCAGCGGTTCATCCTTGTTGAGGCGCTTCTTGATGTCCTGCTCGAACTTCCCGCCCTTGAAGAGCTTGATGAGGCCCGCCGGCGTGCTCGGTTGAATCTCTACACCTCGGCGGATCGTCAGCCTGGAGTCGAACGTCGTCGCCGCGCCCTTTGCCTTGAAGACCGCGGCATAGGCCGCAGGTGGGTCAGCCTGCCCACCGAATGGTCGCGGCTTTTCAGCGAAGAATAGGCAGATGCATGGCGTGGAGATACCTCTGACGTCATCGTGCGCGCGCGTCAGCGAGAACTGCCGCATCCCGTCACGGGTCTCCTTCAACCCTTGTAGCTCCCGCTCTTCCAGGTTCAGGATAACGATGGGGTGGTGGGCGACGTGCGCCATCAGCTCCCGAATCCAGGTGTCGTCGGAATCGTCTTTTGCCATGTGGCCTTGCCTCCTTGTGGTCGCGTTGGACGCCCTGCGCCCGCGCGATGCTATTCGCGCTGACCATGTGGTTAGCGAATTGTCAGCATAAGCGGGCGATTCCGGCTCGCGCGTGGCGCTATATTGGAGCTTCGCACAAGGTGTGAGGCGCATAGCGCGAAAAGCGCAACACCTAGGACACAAGGGAGTGTTGTGACGCAACCCATTCCGACGATGAAGTCGCGCACGTTCGCGACGGCGTTTGCCCTGAGACCAAACTTGGTGAGCTGGTTCCTGGGAGCTGGCGCGTCCGCTGCGTCAGGCATCCCGACTGGTTACGCCATGATCCGGGACTTCAAGGCCAAGATTTTCTGCAGCCACAACGACATCTCCCGGCGCGAAATCGACGCAGGCGACCAGGTGTGGGTCGACCGGATGGACGACTTCTTCCGGCGCACTTCGGTTCTTCCACCCGATGGCGACCCGAACGAGTACGCCGCGGCCTTCGAGATGGTGTACCCGCAGGAGCGCCATCGTCGCCAGTACATCGAGGACGCCGTCAGGAAGGGGACCTCCTGCTACGGGCACAAGGTGCTCGGCGCCCTGATGGCGGCTCGCAAGGTGGACTGCGTTTTCACGACCAACTTCGATCCGCTCATCGAGGACACCGTGCTGGCCGCCAATGCGCTGCTGCAAGTCGCCGATCAGACGCGTCCGACGGTTGCTGCCATCGACTCCGGCGAGCGAGCCATGCGATGCCTGAAGGAGTCGGGCTGGCCGCTTGTGGCCAAGCTCCACGGGGACTACCAGTCCATCAAAATCAAGAACACAGGGTCCGAGCTGGAGAAGCAGGACGAGACCATGAGGCACGTCCTGGTTGAGGCGAGCCAGCGCTTCGGGATGGTGTTCGTAGGCTACAGCGGCCGCGATCAGTCCGTCATGGAGGCCCTGACCTCGGTGCTGAAGGAGAAGACGCCCTTCCCGAACGGGCTCTACTGGGTGGTCAGCTCGGCCTCCAAGCTTCTGCCCGCGGTCACCGAGTTCCTGACCATCGCCCACCATGCTGGCGTAGATGTCGCAGTGGTCGAGTGCTCGACCTTCGACGAGCTGGCGGCGGACCTCATCAAGGAAGTGGACCTTCCATCGCCGCTCTTGAACATGGTCACCCAAGGGCGGCCTACGCCTCGACTGGTGCCGGTCGAGCTTCCGTCGAACGCGACCCGGCAGTACCCGATGCTTCGCCTCTCAGCGCTGCTCATTGAGTCAATGCCGCAGGTTGCGCGCAGGGTCACGTTGGCTCAGCCGCTGACCACGCCAGCGGCTCGCGGACTGCTCAGGGAGCAGAACTGCAAGGCGGTTGTCGCGGCCTACGGACGCGACCTGGCCGTGTTCGGCAAGGACGAAGAGATAGCCGCGGCGCTCGCCTCGGTCGGGGGACAGCTCGCAGGTACGGTGGATCTGAACCCAACGCAGGACAGCTGGGCGCTGGGTCTGCTGTACGACGCATTGACGAAGGCGCTGTCGCGGCACAGGCCGCTGATACCGCGTTACAAGCGCTCAGGTCACTCGCTTCTGGTCGCCGGCCCCAGGGAAGGCGAGGACCAGGAGTGGGGTCGCAAACGTGCCCAAGACCTCGCGCGGCTCCGCGCCGCATACGAAACCAACCTGACCGGCCAGGTGCCCAAGCTGGACTTCCCGTTCCACGAGGGGGTCTTCCTGAAACTGGAGCAGATCGAAGACCGATGGTGGTGCGGCTTCGAGCCGTACACCTTCGTGGACGTACCGCGAGAGCAACTGGACCAGACGCCTCCTACGGAGACTGCGAGCGTTCAAGAAGCGCTGGGGGTGCAGTACGGGCGCCGTGGGGGTGATCCAGCAGGTGACTGGCGCCGCGAGCACTGGGCGACCAAGTACAACAAGCACTGGGCCAACATCATTGATGCCTGGGCCGCGATGCTGACCACAACGAAAGGCGGCACGGTGCGCGCGTTTGGCATAGATCAGCAGGCCGGTGTCGACGCCTCGTTCTCCATTTCCACGCAGACTGGGTGGAGTCGGCCTGGTCATCACCATTCTTACTTCGAAAGGACCAAGTGATGGCTTCGTCAAAGCTGCCCCCTTTCGAACTGCTCGATGAGCCGCTGTTGGCGTTTTCGCCCTCTGACCCCACGCAGACGTCAGTGCATCCCCTCCGCGGGCTGCTGCACCATGGCCCTTTTTCGAAGGGCTCCTTCGGTGGCTACACGTCCGCGATTCGCATCGCAACAGTGGGCCCAGTTGGCACCTTCAAGCGCCGCGGGGCGCTGATGGCATCGCTGCGGGACCTGCACCGGCCCCACGACAAGTCCGAGTACGTTCCCCTCTATCCAGGCTTTGAAGCGCTCTATAGAGTGAAGCTCGAATCGGCGGTTGCTGCGGCCCATGTCCGTTGGCCAGACCGTGTAGATGACCTACCGGGTGACGGCGACATCCATCAGCGCCTCTTTCACGCGATGGAAGCGGCCCTGCGACGCCTGGACGGCATGCGTAACGAGTTCGACGTCGTGCTAGTGCATTTCCCGGACTCCTGGGACCCTGCGACTCGCTCCAAGGAGTTCGATGCCCACGATGCGTTGAAGGCGCTTGGGGCGAAGTACAACATCCCGACGCAGGTGTTGAATGACCGCGCGTTCACCTTTGGCCACACAGCGTCGCTGGCGTGGCGACTTTCGACGGCGCTGTACGTGAAGGCTGCTGGGACGCCATGGAAGCTTGCTCCGCTGAAGGGTGTGCCTGATGGCACAGCGTACATCGGTCTTGCGTATGCGCTACGTGGTGATGCCCGCGACGCTCACTATGTGACGTGCTGTTCGCAGGTGTTCGACATCGACGGCGGTGGCATGCAGTTCGTGGCATTCGAGGCGCGTGATCCCGTCGAGGATGTGGCGGAAGCGAAGCACAACCCGTTCCTCAGCCGCGATGACATGCGTGCGGTCTTGGCTCGTAGCATGGAGCTCTATCAAAGTCGTAATGGGGGCGGCCTACCAAAGCGGCTCGTAATCCACAAGACCACGGCGTTCAAACAAGAGGAAATCGACGGCGCATTTGACGCACTGAGCGGCGTCCCGGAGATTGAGTGCATCGAAGTGGCTGCGGCGTCCTGCTGGCGAGGCGTCTGGCTCATTGAGTCGGGGCGCGAGAACCCTCCTTACAAGCCTGCGATGTACCCAGTGCCGCGCGGAACCACCGTGATCCGCTCGGGCAATTCAGTCCTTGTGTGGGTGGCTGGCAATGCGCCGGAGGCCTCAACGAAGGGCGACTATTACCAGGGCGGCAAGAGCATCCCCAAGCCGCTTCAGCTCATCCGGCACGCTGGCAAAGGTTCGCTAGAGCTCATTGCGCACGAGGCGCTGGCTCTGACCAAGATGGACTGGAACAACGACGCGCTGTACGACCCGGTTCCCGTCAGCATCAGGTACTCACAGCGGCTCGCCCGCACCATCGCGAACGTGCACGACCTGCCGAGAAGTGTCTATCCGTACCGGCTCTTCATGTAGCGGTCGTTCCTTCAACTCCACCCAGACTCCACATGTCCACCGTCATCGGCTCTGTCTCAAGGATCCCTGCCGGAACTCGCGCTCACATCGACCTGATGTCGACGGCAGCTTTGTGACAGAAAGCTTTAAGTCGGCTAGTCGTTGCCGGCGACGGCAACCGCTGCAGAACTGCCTTTCACCAGGCAAGGACGGCTCCAGGCTGGGTGCTGCCGCAGAGGATGTGCCGCCCAATGTCTTCGCCGGCCCAGAGCTGACATTGATGGTGACCGCTGGCGAAAAGCACAT
>Ga0209066_10002838_pt1 | contig 20467 bp, 19 predicted proteins | sample All_14_2_FD_187198 | JGI IMG/M metagenome (GOLD analysis project Ga0209066, IMG submission 187198) | Freshwater microbial communities in response to fracking from Pennsylvania, USA - Allegheny Zone_MetaG_DW_15 (SPAdes) (version 2) ... | reverse complement strand
ACCCCTCCCCGTCCGTCCCCCTCCGTTCTGTTTTGTGGAATCGCAGGCTGCTCCCGTTCAGAGTCTGGCGGAGACCGTGCGGGCAGGGTTAGCAAAACCCTGTCGGAGGCCCGAGCTTGCATAAGCGCGAGGGCCGAGACGGGGAGGCGCGAGCACGGTGTGCGAGACGCCGGTTTTGCGTTCCTGCACGCACGGTAGGCCGCCGAACCTTCCAATCTCTTCGTTCCTGCCCCCTGCGGTAGGCCGCCAAAGCCATCTATGGCAGGCCGCTAAGCCTTCCAGATGCGTATGAAGGTGTTGAACCGGGGCGGTGATTTTGATAATATATAGCCATGCGGATGAAATCCTGCCCCTGGAGGGCGGGAAAAGAAACGCAACGTATAGAACGGAGGAACAAGCCCAAATGTTGAACGTTACCATGAAAAGCATGTTAGAAGCCGGAGTCCATTTCGGTCACCAGACCTACAGGTGGAATCCCAAGATGGCCCGCTACATATTCGGCGAGCGCAACGGCATCCATATACTCGACCTTCAGAAGACCGTCAAAGAGATAAAGAGGGCTTACACCTTCGTCAAGGACTCCGCCAAAGCCGGCAAGACCTTCCTCTTCGTCGGCACCAAGAAGCAGGCCAAGGAGATCATCCGCGAAGAAGCCATCCGCGCCGACGTCTCGTACGTCCACGAGAAATGGCTGGGCGGCACCCTGACCAACTTCGAAACCCTGCGCAAGTCCCTGCGCCGCCTCGAGGAACTCGAAAAGTTCGAGAACGACGGCCTCTTCCGCGTCATGTCCAAGAAAGAAGTTTCCCGCCTGACCAAGGAAAAGGCCCGGCTGGTGAAGCTGCTCAGCGGCATCCGCAACCTGCGCAACCTGCCCGACATCATCTTCATCGTGGACCCCATCGAGGAGGCCAACGCCCTGCGCGAGGCCCACAAGCTTAAGATCCCCGTGGTCGGCGTCTGCGACACCAACTGCGACCCCGACGCCCTCGACTGGCCGATCCCCGGCAACGACGACGCCGCCCGCTCCATCCGCCTCTTCTGCGCCACCGTGGCCGACGGCGTGGTGGACGGCCGCGCTGAGGCCGAGGCCGAGAAGGCCGCCGCCCACCAGCAGGCCCAGGAAGCCGCCGCCGTAGAAGCCGGCGAAGCCCAGCCCGAAGGCGACCCCCTCAACCAGGTAGAGGAAGCCCCCGCCGTCGAAGAGCCGGTCCGCACCGAAGAGTAAAGTCTTTCACTAGGCACAGGGGGCGCGGCTATTACGCCTGCGCCCCCTTTTTACAGGAAACACCAAGGAGAACCACTATGGCAATAACCAGCGAACAGGTAATGACACTCCGGAGCCAGACCGGCGCCGGCATAATGGATTGCAAAGGCGCCCTCAACGAGGCCGGCGGCGACATAGCCAAGGCCGTCGAGATCCTGCGCAAGAAGGGCCTGGCCGGCCTGGCCAAGCGCTCCGGCCGCACGATGAAGGAAGGCGTGGTGGTAGCCAGGAACTCCGGCTCCGCGACCTCCCTGCTGGAAGTCAACTGCGAGACCGACTTCGTAGCCAAGAATCCCGACGTGGCCGCCTTCGCCGCCGCGCTGGCCTCCGACATGCTGACCGACGCCTCCCTGGCCAACCCGGCCGAGAGCGAGGCGGCCAAGGAGCGCCTGCAGGCCGTCGCCGTGAAGATGGGCGAGAACATGGCCATCCGCCGCGGCGTCCTCTATAACGCCGGAGCCGGCACCGCCGTCAACTATTACGTGCACAACGACAACCGCAAGGGCGCCATCGTGGAACTGACCTTCGACGGAGACATGGCCAAGGCGAAGGCCGACCTCGAGGCCCTGGCCAAAGAGCTGGCCATGCAGGCCGTCGCGATGAACCCCCGCTTCCTGCGCCGCGAAGAAGTGGACGCCGATGTGGTCGCCAAGGAGCGCGAGATCTACAAGGCCAAGATGGAGAAGGACGAGGCCGAAGCCCAGGCGAAGGCCGTAGAGGCCGGCAGGCCCTACAAGGCCAAGCCCGCCGAAGCCATCGAAAAGATGCTGGAAGGCCGCGTGAACAAGTACTTCCAGGAATCCTGCCTGATAGAGCAGGCCTCTATCCGCGACTCCAAGAAGACCGTGACCCAGATCGTCAAGGACCTGGGCGCCAAGCTGGGCGGCAACGTGGCCGTCAAGCGCTTCAACTGCTTCATCGTCGGCGTGGAATAACGCGGCAGCCGTAACCGCCGCCGCGGGTCCGCGCGGGCCCGCGGCGGCGGAAAACTATCAGTAGGGAGGCATATGTACAAGCGCGTTCTTCTCAAACTCTCGGGCGAGGCGCTGGGCACCCCCGGCGATAGCCGCTCCATCAGTTCCCCTTCCCTCACCTTCATCGCCAAAGAGATCGCCTCCGGCCTGAAGAAAAACATCCAGCTTTCCATCGTCATCGGCGGCGGCAATATCTGGCGCGGCGCCCGCGACGGGCGCATGATCGACCGCGTCACCTCCGACAACATGGGGATGCTCGCCACCATCATCAACGCGATGGCGCTGCAGTCCGCCCTGGAGCACGAGGGCGTATGCACGCGCGTGCAGACCGCCATAGAGATCAGCCGCGTGGCCGAGCCGTTCATCCGGCGCCGCGCCCTGCGCCACCTTGAGAAGGGCCGCGTGGTCATCTTCGCGGGCGGCACCGGCAACCCGTATTTCACCACCGACACGGCGGCCGCGCTGCGCGCCGCGGAGATCGGCGCCGACGTCATCTTCAAGGCCACGCAGGTGGACGGCGTCTATACCGGCGACCCCAAGAAGGACCCTCAGGCGAAGCTCATAAAGGACATCACCTACATGTCCGCCATCAACAAGGGGCTGAAGTTCATGGACGCCAGCGCCCTGACCCTGTGCATGGAGAACAACATCCCGATCCTCGTCTTCAACCTGCACACCAGCGGCAATATCCGCAAGGCCCTGGCCGGGCAGAAGGTCGGCACTCTCATAAAACAGGGGTAAAGCCATGAAAGAGAAGATCTCTTCCGCGATAAAGCAGCACCAAGAGGCCGCCGCAGCCCTGGCCGCCGACCACTCACAGATAGAGCCGATAGCCCGCCTGCTGGCCAAGACCGCCCTTTCCGGCGGCAAGATACTCATCTGCGGCAACGGCGGCTCCGCCGCCGACAGCCAGCATATCGCCGGCGAGTTCGTCGGGCGCTTCAAGAAGGAGCGCCGGGCCATCGCCGCCGTCGCTCTCAGCACCGACACCTCCATCCTCACCTGCCTCGGCAACGACTACGGGTTCGACACCGTATTCTCCCGTCAGGTAGAGGCCCTAGGCCGCAAGGGCGACCTTCTGCTGGGCATTTCAACTTCCGGCTCCAGCCCGAACGTGCTCAAGGCCGCCGTGAAAGCCAAGGAGCTCGGCATGTCCGTGGTGGGCTTCTTCGGCCGGAAGGGCGGGGCCATCCTGCCCCACTGCGACCTGGCCTTCCTCGCCCCGGAAACCGACACCCCCCGCGTGCAGGAAATGCATATCCTCGCGGCCCATATCATCTGCGGCCTAGTCGAGGACGAGGTCGCGGCCGCGGGCTGACGAACACTTCCCTTATAATTTAATATAATTATTGCTGACCGCGGGCTTCCCCCGCGGCACAGGAGGAGCATTTATGGCGGAATTTTCCATGCAGGACGTCCTTTCGGAAACCGAGCTGGAGATGTCTGATAAGATAGACAAGCTCAAGCGCGAGATGACCTCGCTGCGCACCGGCAGGGCCAATCCCCAGCTGCTCGACAGCGTCTTTGTAGAATATTACGGGGCGCGCGTGCCGCTCAAACAGGTGGCCGCCGTGTCTACGCCCGAGCCCCGCACCCTGGAGGTCAGGCCCTGGGACGCCGGCGCCGTGGACGCCGTGGAGAACGAGCTGCGCAAGATGGATTTCGGTTCCTCGCCCAGCCGCAACGGCGGCGTGATCCGCATCAACCTCCCCCCCATGACCGAGGACCAGCGCAAGAAGATGGTGAAAGTGGTCCACAGCATGGGCGAGGATTCCCGCGTGGCCGTGCGCAACCTGCGCCGCGACGCCCTGGAAAAGGTCAAGAAGGCCCAGAAGTCCGGCGAGGTCTCTGAAGACGATTACACCCGCCACGAGGAGGCCGTGCAGAAGCTGACCGACGCCTTCGTCAAGAACGTCGACGACCTGGTGGCCGCCAAGGAAAAGGAACTGCTGACGGTCTGACCCGGTCCCGATGCCTACGCAGCAAAAACCCGACCCCGCGCGCCTGCCCGCCCACGTAGCCGTCATCATGGACGGCAACAGGCGCTGGGCGAAGAAGCGCGGGCTGCCTTCCGTCGCCGGCCACAAGGCCGGCGTGGACTCCGTTCACGCCGTGGTCAAAGCCGCCAGCGACGCGGGGATCAGGGCGCTGACCATCTACGCCTTCTCCACCGAGAACTGGAACCGGTCCAAGCTCGAGGTCAGCGCGCTGATGTTCCTGCTCAAGCGGACCATCCTGTCTTACGCCGACGAGCTGGACCGCAAGAAAGTGCGCCTGATGCTCAGCGGCCGCATAAGCGAGCTGCCCGGCCCGGCCCGCAAGGCCCTGCTGGCCGCGGTGGACCGCCTGAAGCACAACACCGGGATGGTGCTCAATATCGCGCTGAATTACGGCGGGCGGCAGGAAATACTCGACGCCGTCAACCAGGCGCTGGCCTCCGGGCTTAAAAGCGTGGACGAAGCCGCGTTCGCCAGCCTGCTCTACACCTCGCCCCTGCCGGACCCGGACCTGCTGATCCGCACCTCGGGCGAAATGCGCATCTCCAATTTCCTGCTGTGGCAGACGGCCTACAGCGAGTTCTACGTCACCGACACGCTCTGGCCCGATTTCCGGGCGGAGGAATTCAACAAGGCCCTGCTGGAATACCAGGCCCGCGAGCGAAGGAGAGGAAAATAATGCTGTTGCCCAGAGTCCTGACCGCCCTGTTCGGCATCCCCGTGGTTCTGCTGCTTATCCGCGCCGGAGGGCCGGCCTACGCGGTCTTCGTCTTCACGATCATCGCCTTCTCCCTTTACGAGTACGCCACCATGATGAAGCTGGGCGCCAAGCCGGTGCAGGTCCCGGCCCTCTACCTGTTCGGCCTGCTGCTGCCCGCGGCGCTCTATGTGGACAGGTTCGGCTCGGGCCTGGGCGGCGTCAACAATTATTCCGGCCTTTTCATCGCCCTTACCGTCATCGGCGTGATGACCTGGGAGCTCTTTTCCCCCAAGAAATACCTGGAGCGCATGGGGCTCACGCTGCTGGGCGTCTTCATGATCTCCTGGTGCCTCTTCCACCTGGTCGCCATCCGCGACCTGCGCCCCGCGGGGCTGTGGCTGACGCTGCTGCTCATCATCACCGTCTGGGTGATGGACACCGCGGCCTACTTCTTCGGCAGGAGCTTCGGCCGCCGGCAGCTCTCGTCCATCAGCCCCAAGAAGACCTGGGAAGGCGCGGCCGCGGGCTTCATCGCCGCTATCCTGACCGCGTGGGGCATCAGCAAAATGTCCGGCGCTTTTTCCCCCGCCTTCGCCGCCGGCGCCGGCGTGCTGATCGGCGTCTTCGGCCAGGTCTCGGATATCGCCGAGTCCATGCTCAAGCGCGCCGTCGGCGCCAAGGACTCCTCGAGCATCCTGCCCGGGCACGGCGGCATCCTGGACCGCTTCGATTCCTATATCTTCCTCGCCCCGGTGATCTATTACTACGCGGTCCTGGCCCTTAAATGAAGAACGTAGTCATCCTGGGTTCCACGGGCTCCATCGGCGTCAACGCCGTGGCGGCCGTGCGCAACCTGGGGAAAGGCTGGCGCGTGCTGGGCCTGGCGGCCAATTCCAGCGTCGCCGCCCTGCGCGCGCAGGTCCGCGAGCTGCGCCCCCTCTATGTTTCCCTCTTCGATTATAAAGCCTGGCAGGAGTTGAAGGCCGACCCGCCCAAGGGAGTAAAGCTGCTGCCGCCCGGCGTAGAAGGCCTCGTGGCGCTGGCTTCCCTGAAAGAGGCCGATATAGTGCTCAGCGCGGTGACCGGCGCCGTGGGGTTCGCGCCGCTGCTGGCCGCCATCCGCGCTTCCAAGCAGATAGCGCTGGCCAACAAGGAGCCCATGGTGATGGCCGGCGAACTGCTGGTCAAAGAGGCGCAGCGCTGGCAGGCCGCGCTTATCCCCGTGGATTCGGAGCCCTCCGCCATCTTCCAGTGCCTGGCGGGGATAAAGCCCGGCCGCTACGACGAGGCTCTTTCCAGGGTTTTCCTGACCGCGTCCGGCGGCCCTTTCTACGCTAAGAAAGGCTCCCTGGCCGGGGTGACCCCGGCGCAGGCCCTCAAGCACCCCCGCTGGAGCATGGGCCCCAAGATAACCGTGGATTCGGCCACGCTCATGAACAAGGGCCTCGAGGCCATCGAGATCATGAACCTGTTCTCGCTGCCCGTCTCCAAGATCCAGGTGCTGGTGCATCCGCAGTCGGTGGTGCATTCCGGCGTGGAGTTCCGGGACGGCTCGGTGCTGGCCCAGCTGTCACGGCCGGACATGAAGCTGCCCATACAGTACGCGCTCACCTGGCCGGAGCGGGCGCCGTCCCTGGCGGAGCCGCTGGACTTCTTCAAGCTGGCACGCCTGGATTTCATGAAGCCGGATTTCCGCCGCTTCCCCTGCCTGGAGCTGGCGCTTGAAGCCGCCCGCAGGGGCGGGGCCTGCCCGGCGGCGCTGAGCGCCGCCAACGAGGTGGCCGTGGAGCGGTTCATGGCGGGCCGGCTGCGGTTCACCGGCATCCCGGCGGTGGTGGAGAATGTGCTGGCCGCCTGCCGGGGCAACACGTCCAAGCTGACGCTGGCCGGCGCGGTGGAAGCCGACGCCTGGGCGCGCCAGAAAGCCGCCGACGCGGCAGACAGGATCTGCAACAAGAGGTAACAATGATACTATCCATACTCGCGGTGCTTTTCACTTTCGGGCTGGTGATCTTCCTGCACGAGCTGGGCCATTTCGTGGTCTGCCGCCTTACCGGCATCAGGGTAGAGGCCTTCTCTTTCGGCTTCGGCAAGGAACTCTGGGGGCGCACCAGCGGCCCCACCCGCTACTCCATCCGGCTGGTGCCGCTCGGCGGCTACGTCAAGCCGGCCGGCGAAAGTATGGACGAGCTTTCCGGCGCGCCCGACGAGTATTTCGCCAAGCCCTGGTACGTCCGCCTGGGCGTGGTTTTCGCCGGGCCCGTCATGAACTACCTGCTGGCCTTCGTCCTGTTCTCCGGGGTGATCCTGCTGGTGGGCGAGCCGCGCCCCTCCGCCCTTCCCGTGATAGGCGACCTCACGCAGGGCTACCCGGCGGACCTGGCCGGCCTGAAGGCGGGCGACCGCATCCTCAAGGTGGACGGCAAGGCGGTGGAGAGCTGGTCGGAAATGTCCGCCGGCATCTACGGCAAGCCCGAGAAGGACATCACCCTGGTCTATTCCCGGGCCGGCGCCGAGGCTTCGCTGACCCTCAAGACCCGCAAGGCCCCCGGAGCGGAAGAGCGCGGCGTGATCGGCATCGCCCCCGGCGTCGAATACGCCCGCGTGCCGGTGCTCAAGGGCCTGGCCATGGGCGCGCACCAGTGCTGGTACTGGACCAATTTCACCATCCAGACCCTGAAGTCCAACATCGTCAAGCGCGAGAAGCCCGACCTGGCGGGGCCCATAGGCATCGTCAACATCGTCAGCAAGGCCGCGCATACCGGCCTGGCGGATTTCTTCTTCCTCATCGGCCTCATCTCGGTGGCCGTGGGCTTCTTCAACCTGCTGCCCATCCCGCTGCTCGACGGCGGCTGGGCGGTGGTCTATATTTTCGAAGGCATTTCGCGCCGCAAGCTGACCGGCGACATCATGAAGTACGTTAACGGCGCCGGCATGGTGATGCTGCTGGGCATCCTGCTGTTCGCCACCTACAACGATATCATGCGCCTGGTCACTTCCCGCTCCGCCAAGAAGGCGGCGGCCGCGCAGGCGCAGGAGAAGTAGATGGCCTGTTCCTGCCGCCCCCCCCGGAAGACGCGCAAGGTCAAGGTAGGCCGCTTTTCCATAGGCGGCGACAGCCCCGTGTCGGTGCAGAGCATGTGCAATACCGACACCCGCGACGTGAAGGCCACCGTCGACCAGGTGCGCCGCCTGGAGGCGGCCGGCTGCGAGATCATACGGGTGGCCGTGCCCGACATGCAGGCCGCGCAGGCCCTCGGCCGCATCAAGAGCGCCATCTCCATCCCGCTGGTGGCCGACATCCATTTCGACTGGCGCCTGGCCGTGGAGGCCGTGCGCCAAGGCGTGGCCAAGGTCCGCATCAACCCGGGCAATATCGGCGAGAAGGACAAGGTTAAAGAGGTGGTGAAGGCCTGCAAGGCTTCCGGCGTCCCCATCCGTATCGGCGTCAACGCCGGGTCGCTCAGGGCGCTGAAGGACAACCCCGCGCCGGCCTGGAAGCCCTACGACTGGGCCAAGCAGATGGTCAAGGAAGCCCTCGACGAGGTCCGCACCCTGGAGCGGCTGGGCTTTCACGATATCGTCGTTTCCCTGAAGGCCGACGACATCGAGCGCACGGTGATGGCCAATTCCCTTTTCGCTTCCAAGTCCGACATCCCGCTCCACATCGGGGTCACGGAGGCCGGCAGCTTCCTCGCGGGCACCGTGAAGTCCTCGCTGGGCATAGGCCTGCTGCTGACGCAGGGCATCGGCGACACGGTGCGGGTTTCCCTGACCGAGGACCCGGTGATGCAGGTGCGCGCCGCCTACGAGATCCTCAAGGCCCTGGGCCTGCGCACCTACGGCCCCGACCTGGTCTCCTGCCCGACCTGCGGCCGCTGCCAGGTGAACGTGGGCAAGGTCATACACGCGCTCGAAGACCGCATCTACTCCGACCCGGCCCTCCTCAGGAAATCCGAGGGCATGAAGATCGCCGTGATGGGCTGCGTGGTCAACGGGCCCGGCGAGGCCCGCTCCGCGGACTTCGGCGTGGCCGGCGGCAAGGGCCGCGGCGTCTGGATAGAGAAGGGCAAGCAGATCAAGGTAGTTAAAGAATCCGAATGGGTCAACGAAGTGATCCGCAAGATCCGCAACTCCAAATAGCAAGGAAACACCATGAAACTCTCCAGTTTTTTTCTTCCCACCCTGCGCGAGGCGCCCCAGGACGCCGACAACGTCTCGGTGAAGCTCATGTTCCGCGCGGCCATGATCCGCAAGCTGGCCAGCGGCATCTACGAGTGGCTCCCCCTGGGCCTGCGAACTCTTAAGAAAGTGGAGAACATCGTGCGCCAGGAACTCAACCGCGTGGGCGGCCAGGAAGTCTGGCTGCCCGTGATACAGCCCAAGGAGCTGTGGATGGAGACCGGCCGCTGGCAGGTCTACGGCAAAGAGCTGCTGCGCATCACCGACCGCAAGGACTCCGAATTCTGCTTCGCCCCCACGGCGGAAGAAGTCATCACCAACATGGTGCGCCGCGACGTGAATTCCTACCGCCAGCTGCCGCTGATGCTCTACCAGTTCGGCCTCAAGTTCCGCGACGAGATCCGCCCCCGCTTCGGCGTGATGCGTTCCCGCGAGTTCCTGATGAAGGACGCCTACTCCTTCCATACCTCCGACGAAGACGCCCAGAAATGGTACGGCCTGCTCTACGGCGCTTACGAAAAGATCTTCACCCGCTGCGGCCTGACCTTCAAGCCGGTGGAGGCCGACAGCGGCCCCATAGGCGGCAACCATTCCCACGAGTTCATGGTCATCGCCGACACCGGCGAGGCCGAGATCGCCCTCTGCGACTGCGGCTACGCCGCCAATACCGAAAAGGCCGAGACGGCCGAGCAGCCCGCCCGCCAGGCCGACCCCTCCAAGCTGGAGCCCGTCAAGGACGTCCCCACCCCGGGCCTCTACACCGTGGAAGACGTGGCCAAGTTCCTGAAGAAGAACCCGAAGCAGTTCATCAAGACGCTCTTCTTCCTCGCCGACGGCCAGCCGGTGATGGCGCTGGTGCGCGGCGACCACGAATTGAACGAGAACAAGCTGCGCCGCTTCCTGGGCGTGAAAGAGCTGGAGAAGGCCCCGCAGCATATCTACGAGGCCATAGCCGGCTGCCCGGCCGGCTTTGCCGGGCCGGTGGATATAAAGAGCAAGTACGTGCCCGGCAAGGATACCAAGCCGCTCTCCAAGGTGGTGGCCGACCACGCGCTGAAGAACGTTTTTAACGGCGTTTCCGGCGCCAACAAGAACGACACGCACTCCACCGGCATCAATATCGGGCGCGACTACGCCCCGGACGCCTTCGCCGACCTGCACGTGGCCGCCCCGGGCGACCTCTGCCCCAAATGCGCCAAGCCCCTGTTCTTCAAGCGGGGCATAGAGGTAGGCCAGACCTTCAAGCTGGGCACCAAGTACTCGGAATCCCTCAAGTGCAATTTCCTCGACGACAAGCAGAAGGAAGTGCCCATGGTGATGGGCTGCTACGGCATAGGCGTGACGCGCACCGTGGCGGCCGCCATAGAGCAGGGGCACGACGACTGGGGGATCATCTGGCCGCCGGCCATAGCCCCCTTCGAGTTCTCCCTGGTGAGCATCGAGAGCGAGGACCCCGCCGTGGCGAAGGCCTCCGCCGAGATCCACGAGGCCATCCTGGCCGAGGGCATGGACGCCCTCTGGGACGACCGCAGCGAGCGCCCGGGGGTCAAGTTCAAGGACGCCGACCTGATAGGCCTGCCCTGGCGCGTCGTGGTCAGCGCCAAGACCCTGGCTGACGGGGAGTGCGAGTTCAAGCGCCGCGCTTCCAAGGAGGCCGTCCGCTGGAAGCTGTCCGACGTGCCGGCCCGGCTCAGGGAGCTGAAAGCGGAGATTAAATAGTCCTGCCCGCTGCCCGGCTGAAAAGCCCCGGTCCCGCGTACGGCCGGGGCTTTCTTTTGCCTTTATTTGCCCCCCCGCATTTGTTAGAATTTCCCTATAGAAAGACTGCTCCGGCCACCCCGGCCGGGCCCCCGGAGGACCCATGAAACCCAACGACTTCATCAAATTCCTGGACAAGGCCAAGATGTACGACCTGACCCAGCCGCTGAGCATCCACACCCCCCCGTGGCCGAGCTACATGCCGCTGCAGCTGCAGTACTTCAAGCGCATAGCGGGCGCCCACATGGGCCAGGGCGCCAACGGCCAGATCATGACCACCTCCAACCACGTGGGCACCCACATGGACGGCGAGATACATTTCTACAGCGCCGGCCGCACCATCGGCGAGGTCCCCATGCGGGAATGGGCCGGCCAGGCCGTGGTCGTGGACATTTCCAAGGACGTGGGCGACTACGACCTTTATGAACCGGAGCTGCTGATGAAGCGCGCCGACATCCGCAAGGGCGACATCCTCATCATCAACACCGGCTACCACAAGTACGCCTGGTACGAGAAGAAGACCTGCGACGAGGTGCGCTATTTCTGCAAGCACCCCGGCCCGGGCCCCCGCTTCCACAAGTGGGCGCTCGATATGAAGTTCAAGTGGATCGGCGTGGACTGCGGTTCGGCCGACCACCCCATGAACACCATCATCCGCAACTGGCACCCGAAGCTCTTCGTCGAGGCAGAGCAGAAGCTGCTGAAGACCTACGGCAAGAAATGGGACGAGATGTTCCCCACCGAGGAGTTCTACCAGGTGATGCACCTGAAGCTCTTCCCCAAGAAGCTGGTGCACGCCGAGAACATCGGCGGCGAGATAGACAAACTTTCCAACAAGCGCTGCTGGCTGGGCTTCTTCCCCCTGAAGGGCATAGAGCTCGAGTCGGCCATGGGCCGCGTGGTCGCCTGGACCGCGTAAGACGGACGGCCGGGCCGGGTAAAACCCGGCCCGGACCTTTTTAGCCGGAGGAACTATGCCGATAACCGCGGAATTCGAATACGTAAAGCCCAGGGACCTCGACGAGGCGCTGCGGATCTTCTCCCTCTACAAGGAAAAGGCCCGCGCCCTGGCCGGCGGCACCGACCTGGTGGTCCACCTGAAAGAAGGCCTGGCCAGGCCCGAGGTCGTGGTGGATATAAAGGCCCTCGGCGAGCTTGACGGCCTGGGCCTGAAAGGCGATACGCTGCGCATAGGCGCCCGCGTCACTTTTTCCGAACTCATCGATTCCAAAGTGGTAAAGGCTAAATTCCCGCTGCTCTGGGAATCCGCGCTGACCGTCGCCTCCACCGGGGTGCGCAACCGGGCCACGGTGGCCGGCAATATCTGCTCGGCCGTGCCGTCCGCCGACTCCGCCCCCGCGCTGGCCGTTTACGAGGCCGAGGTGGCGGTCCGGAGCCTGCAGGGCGGGCGCCGCATACCGGTGGGCAAGTGGTTCACCGGCCCCAAGAAGACCGCGCTGCTGCCCGGCGAGATCGTCGAAGCCGTGGAGCTGAAACTGCCGGAGAAAAGACACGCCGGCTGCTATATGAAACTTTCCCGCTACGAGGGCGAGGACCTGGCCCAGGGCGGCATAGCCGCGCTGGTGTTCGCCGACCATACCTACAAAGTGGCCGCCTGCGCGCTAGGCCCGGTGCCGGCCCGCTGCCCCGGGACCGAGGCCGTCCTCAACGGCAACAAGCTCGGCGAGAAACTGCTGGAGAAGGCCGGGGAAGCCCTGCTGGGCGAGATCTCCCCCATCTGCGACATCCGCTCTTCCAAGGAGTACCGCCTGCACATGGCGCGGGTCATGCTGGCGCGGGCCCTGGGGCACGCTTCCGCCCGGCTGCTGGGCAAAGGGCCGGGCTACGGTTCGGATAACATTTGCTGAGGAAGGACCTATGAAAAACCACAATATACGCTTCAGGCTTAACGGCGAGACGGTGGCGCTGGCGGTTGAGCCCAGCGACGTGCTGCTGGACGTCCTGCGCAACCGGCTCGGGATAAAGAGCCCCAAGGTGGGCTGCGACCGCGGCGACTGCGGTACCTGTACCGTACTCATTAACGGTAAAACCGTCCGCTCCTGCCTGGCGCTTGCGGTAGAGGCGGACGGGACGGAGATAGTGACGCTCGAGGGCGCCAATACTACCCGCAAGTGGACGCAGAAACTGCAGAAGAAATTCCACGAGAAGAACGCCTTCCAGTGCGGCTTCTGCGCGCCCGGCGTGATCTTGTCGGCCACGGAGCTGCTGGAGAAAAATCCCAAAGCCTCCAACCACGACATCAAAGAAGCAATCGCCGGCAACCTCTGCCGCTGCACCGGCTACGAGCCGATAGTAGAAGCGATAGAAGAGACGGTAAAAGGAAAGTGACCATGAAACATTTGTGCCTGGTTCTCGCCGTTGCCCCTCTGTTCGCCTGTGCCATGCCCGAAGGGGCCATGAAAGGCGGCAATCCCTGGGCCGGCTTCGGGGCCAAGCGGACCCCGGCGGCGCAGCAGCCCGCGGCCCCGGCCTATATCGACGAGGTTATCGAGGTCGTTACCGAGCCTCCGGGCGCCAGGATCTTGGTGAACGAGGCCCCTGTCGGCACTTCGCCCCTGCGCTATACCGTGCGCCGCCTCTGGCGCGGCCAGCCAGGCTATATGGCGCTGGATACGGTAAAGGTGGAGGCCCTGCCCACGACGGCGGGCCAGTGCGTGCAGAGCGGCATCTACGGGCAGGGCGCCACAAAAGTCCCCGCCCCGGTAAACTTCAACATGACCAATTGCGCGCCGGCGCAGAAATAGGTTCCGCTCGCGCGGCCTGAGATGAGGTAAATATGGACCTTCAAAAAATTGTAACCAAGCCCGGGAAAGCGGCTAAACCCGCGAAGACCGAAGACGGCCTGCGGCTGGTGGGCAAGTCCGTCCAGCGCATAGACGGCTGGGAGAAGATCAAGGGCGCGGCCCAGTACACCGACGACCTGCAGTTCGGCCCGGGCCTGCTCTATGCCGCCCTGGTGGAAAGCCCCCACGCCCACGCCCGCATAAAATCCATAGACACCTCCAAAGCTGAAAAGCTCGACGGCGTGGTGAAGGTTGTCACCGGGCGCAACTTCGTGCACAAGTTCGGCCTGTACATGAACGACCGCTACATTTTCGCCAACGACGTGGTCCGTTTCGTGGGCGAGCAGGTGGCGGCGGTAGTGGCCACCGACGCCAAGGTAGCCCTGCGCGGCGCCGCCCTGGTGAAGGTGGAGTACGAGGAACTCCCCGCTGTGATGGACGCCGTGAAGGCGCTGGAGAAAGAGTCCCCCCTCGTGCACCCCGACCTGGCGAGCTACACCCACGTGCCGTGGTTCTTCCCCAAGCCGGGCACCAACATCGCCCACTGGCGCAAGATCCGCAAGGGCGACCTCGCCAAGGGCTTCAAAGAGGCGGACCTCGTAATGGAGGACACCTATACCGTGCCGCGCTACGCCCATTGCGCCATAGAGCCGCACTCAGCCATAGGCCTCTACGACGCCTCGGGCCGCCTGACCATGTGGACCTCGTCGCAGTCCCCCTTTACCCAGCGCCACGTGTTCGCCGAGACGCTTAAAGCCTTCGGCATCAGCCACAAGGATGTGCGCGTGGTCAGCACCTATATCGGCGGCGGCTTCGGCGGCAAGGCGGGCGTAACCATGGAGATCATCGCGGCGGCGCTGGCCATCGCCGTGCCCGGCCGCCCGGTTAAGCTGCTGTGGAGCCGCGCGCAGGAGTTCTATAACACCTACCAGCGCCTCGGCGTGACCGCCAAGATAAAAATGGGCGTCACCAAGCAGGGCAAGATCACCGCCCTCGACTTCAAACTGCACTGGGACGCCGGCGCCTATGTGGAGTACGGCGCCAACGTGGTCAACGCGGCCGGACTTTCCGCCAGCGGCCCCTACCGCGTGGACAACATCAGCATCGACTCGATGTGCACCTACACAAACCTGCCGCCCTGCGGCGCCTACCGCGGCTTCGGCTACTCGGAGTTCCTCTTCGGGCTGGAGTCCCACATCACCCGCATGGCGGCCGAGCTGGGCATCGACCCCGTGGCCTTCCGCAAGAAGAACGCCATCGCAGAGGGCGACACGCTGCCCTACGGCGCGCACATGAACCCCAACGGCATCCGCGAGGCCATCGAGAAGGTGGAGAAAGAAATCAAGTGGGGCGTGAAGGAAAAGTCCAAAGACCCTAAGAAAGCCACCGGCAAGGCCGTGGTCTGCTTCTGGAAGGCCCCCGCCATGCCGCCCAACGCCAGCTCCAGCGCCTTCCTGAAGTTCAACGAGGACGGCAGCGTCAACATCCTCGTCTCGGGCATGGACATGGGCCAGGGCCTGCTGACCGTGATGGCGCAGATAGCCGGCGAGGTGCTGGCCATGCCGGTGACCAAGATCCGCGTGGAAACCCCCGATACCGACCGCAACCCGTATGAGTGGCAGACCGTCGGTTCGCACGTCACCTGGGGCTGCGGCAACGCCGTCAAGCGCGCGGCCCTCGAGGCCCGCGAGCGCATCTTCGACCTGGTGCAGCGCGTGCACTGCCTGGACAAGAGCACGCTGTACCTGCAGGACGAATGCGTGAAGTGCCGCACCAAGCCGGGCTTCGCGCTGCCCTTCAAGGACTTCGTCATCAACGGCATCCAGGCCGAGGACTACACTTTCAAGGGCGGCCCGATCATGGGCTCGGGCGTGTTCATGCCTGAGTTCGCCTCCGCCATCGGCGACCCGGAGACCGGCCAGGGCGGCCATCCCAATGTGCATTACACTACGGGCGCCGCCGGCGTTATCCTGGAAGTGGATAAAGAAACGGGCAAGATGAAGATAAAGAAAGTGGCCCTGGCCGTGGACTGCGGCAAGGCCATCAACCCCGACCTCGTGAAGGGCCAGGTGGTGGGCGGCCTGCTGCAGGGATTTGCCACCGTACTCTACGAGGACATGCGCTATAACGAGAAGGGCAGGCTGTTAAATCCCAACTTCTCCGACTACAAGATCCCCACGGCCCTGGATATGCCTGACTCCGTAGTGCCTATAATCATAGAAGTGGCCCAGCCAGACGGTCCTTTCGGGGCGCGCGGCGTGGGCGAGCACACGATGATACCGTGCGCGCCGCTCATCGCCAACGCCGTGGCGGACGCCCTGGGCGTGCGCATCAAGTCCATGCCGGTCACCAAGGAAAAAGTGGCCCTGGCCATGCTGGCCGCTAAGAAGAACTAGGAGACATCATGAAAGTCGCGCTTTGCCAGTTTGACATGAAGTGGGAGGACAAAGAAGCCAACAAGAAGAAGATCGGCGACCTGCTCGCCGACTGCAAGTGCGCCAAGGACATCGACTGGCTCATCTTCTCGGAGATGACGCTCTCCGCCTTCACCATGAATACCGGCGTCGCGGAGCTGACCGACGAGGACAGGGCTTTCTTCGCCGGATTGGCCGCGGAATACAATATCAATATCTCCTACGGCGGCGTAGAGAAGGGCTATAACAACCTCATCACGCTCGACCGCAAGGGCAACAGGGTCAATACCTATTCCAAGATCCACCTCTACGCCTTCGGCGGGGAGGACAAGTATTACAAGGCCGGCTCTAAGCAGGAAGTCTTTACCCTGGAGGGGCTGCGCGTGATGCCGGCGGTCTGCTTCGACCTGCGTTTCCCCTACCTGTTCTGGAACAAGGCCAAGGACGTGGACGTTTACGTGGCGATAGCGGCCTGGCCGGCGCGGCGCGCCGAACACTGGATGACGCTGCTGCGCGCGCGGGCGGTGGAGAACCAGGCCTATTGCATAGGGGTGGACCGCGTCGGCCTGGAGGGCAAGCTGGAGTATTCCGGCAACTCCATGTGCTTCGACCCGCTGGGCAAGGTGGTCGTGGACGCCGGCACCGCCGAGGGCATACATATTGCCGAGACCCCGCTGGACAAGGCGCTGGTGGCCAAGACCCGCGAACGCTTCCCTTTCATCGGGGAGAGAAAGAACTTTCCTTGGCAGTAGGAGGGTCGGAGTAGGCCGGAACGCAAACCACGGCGTCGCGCACACCGTGCGCGCACCTCGTCACTCAGTCGTCGCGCTTACGCAAGCTCCTCCCTCCGTGACGGGTTTGCTAACCCGGCCTACTCCTCCTGCATCGAAGAAAATATGGATTTAATTTCTTACGGGGATAGTATTCCGGAGGGCGAGTATAAGCTGCACTCGGCTTTCGCCAATGCCCTGAACTTCCGCAAGGGCAGGATGCTCGTTTCGCTGGTCCCCCCGCGCACCGGGGCCGGGCCGCTGAACCTGGTGCTCAAGCAGCTCCCGCTGGGCGCCAAACGGCTGCGCTCCACCCGCTTTTACTTCTATATCGACGAGAACCGGCTGCGCAAGGAGCCGGACTCGCGCTATTCCTCCTCCGTGCCGGCCGTGGACGCCGACCCGGAGACGGTGCGCGAGAACACCGCCGCCCTGGCGCGTATCCTGGCGCGGAAGGCCCCGCCCAAAAGCCTGGCCTTCATCTTCGACCCGGAGCTGGAAAAGCACTTCACCAGGGTCTTCGAGAAACACCTGCTGGCCCGGTTCAAGAAGGGCGTCGCCTATTTCCTCGCCGGCAACGACTCGCGGGGGGTCAAGACGATGCGGGGGCTGGGCCTGGGCTTTACCCCCTCCGGCGACGATTTTATCAGCGGGCTGCTGGCCGGCCTGAACTTCGCGGTGCAGAGCCTGCGCTTCGACGCCGAAGCGCGTATAGAGCGCATCTACTTCTACGCCGAGGGGTCCAATCTGGTCTCCAACTCTTTCCTGCGCTGCTCCTACGAGGGCAAAGTGAACGCCAAGGTGCGCCGGCTGATGAGGGCGCTGGCGGGCAAGAACCGCAGGGAACTGGCCGCGGCGGCCTCCGCCGCGCTGAAGAGCGGCCACACTTCCGGCGCCGATTTCTGCGCCGGGCTGGTCTTCGCGCTGCAGCAGGAATTTAAATCCCCGGAATAAGAGGAAAGGACAATGATAAAAACCGTGATAAAGAAGGGCGCTTATTTCGACTCGGTCTCGCTGATGCAGGTGGCCAAGAAGCTCAACGCCGTGCCCGGCGTGCTGGATTCCGCCGTGGTGATGGCCACCCGGGAGAACAAGGGCATCATCAAGGCCTCCGGCCTGCTTACCCCGGAGATCCTCAAGGCCGGCGATTCCGACCTGGCCATCGCCGTCAGCGCCAAAACCCAGGGAGACCTGGACGCGGCTTTCAAGGCGGCCGACGAATTGCTCAATAAGAAACCGGCGGCCTCCGCCGGGGGAGCGGACCGCAAGGCCTCCGGCCTGGACGAGGCGGTAAAAATGCTCGACGGCGCCAACCTGGCCGTCATCTCCGTGGCCGGGCGCTTTGCGGGTACCCTGGCCGCCGACTGCCTGGAGAAAAACCTTAACGTGATGCTTTTCTCCGACAATGTGCCGGTAGAGACCGAGGTGGAACTCAAGAAGGCCGCCGTGAAGAAAGGGCTGCTGGTAATGGGTCCCGACTGCGGCACGGCTATCATCAACGGCGCGCCTATAGCCTTCGCCAATTCCGTGCGCCGCGGCAATGTGGGCGTGGTGGCGGCTTCGGGCACCGGCGCGCAGGAAGTGACCGCGCTGGTCTCCAACGAAGGCGCCGGTATCTCGCAGTGCATAGGCACCGGCGGGCGCGACGTGAAGGAAGAGGTGGGCGCGCTGACTTTCATACAGGCCCTTAAGATGCTGGCGGCCGACCCCGGAACCGAAGTGCTGCTGCTGGTCTCCAAGCCGCCGGCCGCCGGTATCCTTAAGAAGATCATGGCCGAGATCAAAAAGATCCGGAAGCCCGTGGTGGCCGTCTTCCTGGGCGGGGATGTCCGGGAGAAGATAAAGGACGATTTTTATCCGGCGAAGACGCTGGAAGAAGCAGCCTACAAGGCCGCGTGCCTGGGCAAGGGTCTCAAGGCCGGCAAGGCGAAAGAGATAATTTACGACCTGAACCTGAAAGCCGAGGCGCTGGCCAAAAAGGAGGCCGCGAAGAAGAAGAAAAGCTCCTGCCTGCGCGGCCTCTTCTCCGGCGGCACCTTCGTCAGCGAGGCGCAGGTGATACTGCCGGAACTGATAGGCCAGGTGAAGTCCAACGCGCCGCTCGACAAGAAGTGCAAGCTGGCGGATTCCATGAAGCTCTCCGGCCACGCGGTGATAGACCTGGGCGAGGACGAATTCACCGTCGGGCGCCCGCACCCGATGATAGACTTCACGCTGCGCAATAAGATGATAGTTTCCGAAGCGGCCAGGCCGGAAGTTTCCGTGCTGCTGCTGGACCTGGTGCTGGGCTACGGTTCCAACCTCAAGCCCCTCGACGACATCCTCCCCCCGCTGGCCGCGGCGTTCAAAGCCAATAAGGAACTGTCCATCGTGGCCTCGGTCACCGGCACCGAGACCGACCCGCAGGTGCGCTCCAAAGTGGTGAAAGCGCTGGAGGCCGCCGGCGTGCTGGTGATGCCTTCCAACGCCGGGGCCTGCCGCCTGGCCGGAGAGATCATAAGGCTTGGGAGCAAGAGGTAAACCATGAAACTTTTTGAATCCGAACTCAAGGTAGTGAATATCGGCCTGGAATCTTTCAGGCAGGGGCTCAAAGACTCCGGCGTGGCTAGCGTGCAGGCGCAGTTCAAGCCGCCGCTCTCGCCGGAGGCCGGGCTGTTCGCCAAGGCCGCAAAACACGGAGCGAAGATAGACAAGGCCAACCAGAAGGCCCTCGCCAAGGTCCTGGCCGCCAAGCCGGCGCTGGTGGGCATGGGCGTGGCCATAGACGTGATCCCCGGGATGCGCCGCGACCTGATCCTGCACGCCGGCCCCCCTGTAACCTGGGAGCGGATGTGCGGCCCAATGCGCGGCGGCATCATGTGCGCCCTGATGTACGAGGGCCTGGCCAAGGACGCCAAGGAAGCCGAGAAGCTGGCCGCTTCGGGCAAGATCAAATACGAGCCCTGCCACGAGCATAACGCCGTCGGCCCCATGGCCGGTATCATTTCGGCTTCCATGCCGGTCTTTATCGTGAAGAACGAGGAGCACGGCAACCTGGCCTACGCTACACAGAACGAGGGCCTGGGCAAGGTGCTGCGCTACGGCGCGTACGGCCCCGAGGTGATAGAGCGGCTGAAGTGGATGGAGAAGACCCTTTACCCGACGCTGAAGGCGGCCATAGAGTCGCTGGGCCGTATGGACCTCAAGACCATGGTGGCGCAGGCGCTGCACATGGGCGACGAGGTGCATAACCGCAACCGCGCCGGTACGTCGCTATTCTACCGGGCCATCGCGCCCGCCGTGATCAAGACCTGCAAGGACCCGGAGACGGCGGCGAAGTCGCTGGAGTTCATCAACGGCAACGACCATTTCTTCCTGAACCTGAGCATGGCGCTGTCCAAGGCGTCGCTCGACGCGGGGCGGGATGTTAAGGATTCTAGCCTTGTGGTGGTAATGGCCCGCAACGGCACCGATTTCGGCGTGCAGCTGTCGGGCGCCGGCGGGCGCTGGTTCACCGGCCCGGCCGAGGTGCCGGACGCGCTCTACTTCCCGGGGTATACCAAGGCCGACGCGAACCCGGACATCGGGGACTCGGCTATCACGGAGACGAACGGGCTGGGCG
>Ga0209066_10002837_pt1 | contig 20468 bp, 17 predicted proteins | sample All_14_2_FD_187198 | JGI IMG/M metagenome (GOLD analysis project Ga0209066, IMG submission 187198) | Freshwater microbial communities in response to fracking from Pennsylvania, USA - Allegheny Zone_MetaG_DW_15 (SPAdes) (version 2) ... | reverse complement strand
GAATTAATTCCTAAGGTAGGCAGTATAAATGCTAAAAAATTAATTGCCTACTGTGGTGGAGTTGAGGCTGTTTTTAAAGAATCGAAAAGGAACTTAGTTAAAATACCCGGAATTGGCGAGGCAATTGCCTCGGAGGTTGTTAACCAGAATGTTTTGGAAAAGGCTGAAGCGGAAATTCAGTTTATTCAAAAGTATGGAATAAAGACCTTGTACTATACCGATTCGGATTACCCCGATAGGCTTAAGCAGTGCGAAGACGGCCCCGTAATACTATATGTTAAATCAAACTTTCCGCTTAATTTCAACTCAGATAAGGTTATAAGTATAGTTGGAACCCGTAAGGCAACTATTTACGGAAAAACAATTTGCGATGAAATTATTGGTGGTCTGGCACAAAAAGGCTATACGCCTATTATTGTTAGTGGTTTAGCATATGGTGTTGATATTGCTGCACATAAATCTGCAATAAAGCATGGATTACCTACCATTGCAGTGCTTGGTCATGGTTTGGATAATATTTACCCGAGTGCCCATAGGAGTACTGCCAAGGATATTGTTAATGCTGGCGCATTAATAACCGATTTTACTTCAAAAACAGTTTTCGATAGGAACAACTTCCTGCGCAGGAACAGGATTATAGCAGGCTTGTCCGATGCAACTATTGTTGTTGAAAGCGCCCAAGAAGGAGGGGCTCTTGTAACTGCCGATATTGCAAATTCTTACAACAGAGAGGTTTTTGCCGTTCCAGGAAATGTTAATTCTCAATATTCAAAGGGGTGTAATCTACTTATTAAGCAAAATAAAGCCGCATTAGTTGAATCGGCAGAGGATGTGGAGTTTCTTTTGGGGTGGAAGTCTTGTTCTGAAACAAATCCAAGGCAGACATCATTAAATTTGAATGTCCTTACCAACGATGAGATTTTGGTGCTCAACTACCTAAAGGAAAAAGGCGAGGACTCTATTGATTTGATTTCGTTAAACACCGGTTTAACAGTTCAGAATACTCTTTCAATACTTTTAAACCTTGAATTTTCTGGTGCAGTTGTAAGTAAACCAGGGAAAATATTTGCTTTAAAATCAATGTAGACGTAACTTCGAAAAAAAATACTATGGCCAAAAAGGAAAGCAGGTTTAAACGAATAATGCAAGGCATTAACTGGCTAAACAAGTTTATAACTCACGATGTTTGGAGCACTCGTCTAGATGATCTTCCTCCAAAGCTAAGGGCCCCATTCAAATATCTTAGAGTTATTCTACTAGCTCTCCGAGGTTTTAATGAGGATAAGGTTCAGGTTAAAGCATCGGCACTTACATATTACACCTTGATGTCCATTGTTCCAGTCTTTGCTTTGATTTTTGGAATTGCAAAAGGTTTTGGGGTCGATAAGTACCTTGAGCAGCAGATTATTACAAACTTTAAGGGCCAGGAAGAGGTGATGAACCAAGTTATTAGCTTTTCACATTCACTTCTTGCACGCACAGGAGGTGGAGTAATTGCAGGTATTGGTATAGTGCTATTGTTTTGGTCGGTTATAAAAGTATTAAATAACATTGAGAATTCGTTCAACGATATTTGGCGAGTTGAAAAACCCAGAACTTGGACAAGGAAATTCACCGATTACCTTTCTATAATGTTAATTGCTCCCATTCTTTTAATTGCATCGAGCGGTATTCATGTGTTTTTGGCCACGCAAATTAGTACAATAGCTGAGGAGATTGCGATTATCGGTTATGTGAGTCCGCTCATAATATCTGCATTACAGTTTCTTCCATACCTTCTAATATGGGTGCTTTTTAGTTTCATTTTTATTGCAATGCCAAATACCAAAGTGTCGTATGCTTCAGGTATAATTGCTGGAATTATTTCGGGTTCAGGGTTTGTTATTGTGCAATGGGCCTATATTTTCTTGCAAATTGGGGTTTCTAAATACAATGCTATTTACGGTAGTTTTGCTGCTTTACCTTTATTCCTAATATGGATGCAAACCAGCTGGTTAATTGTGCTGTTTGGTGCCGAAATATCTTTTGCTTACCAGAATGTGGAAATGTATGAGTTTGAGAAGGAGACCGATTACATTAGCCATTATAACCGTAAAGTGTTATCCATCCTAATTCTTACCACAATTATTAAGCGATTCAAAGAGGGCGAAGAACCCCTTACAAGCCTTGAACTATCCAAAATGCTTCACATACCTCAACGCTTAATGAGGAATCTGCTAACGCTGATGATCGACAGCGGACTGGTTAACGAGGTTCTTTTGAAGGATACAAAAAATATAGCATATCAGCCTGCAAGGCATATCGAGCATCTCTCCCTTGCTTTTGTGGAGGAAAAGTTGGATAATCATGGCTTAAGTATTGAGCCCAACCTTGATGAAATGGAAAAAGTAAAGGCAACCTGCAACGGATTTACAAATAGTTACAGAAAACTTACTAAGGACACTCTATTGGGTGATATTTAAACCCTACCATTTTTCCCAGCGAATATTCTCCGGCTTAAATTTGTCTTTAGGCTTGTTTTCGCCTTTTGGATATCCAATAGGAATAACATTCAACGGGAAAACGGTTTGAGGAATTGATAGAACCTCTCGTACAGCATCAACCCTATCTGGCCTTGGATAAACGCCTGTCCATACTGCCCCTAGTCCCATAGATTCTATGGCCAAAAGTATATTTTGAGTTGCAGCGGAACAATCCTGAATCCAGTAGCCCTCTGGGCTATCACCTGCGTTTTCGGGCACACCGCAAACAACTATGGCAGCGCTGGCCTCGTGTAGCATTTTTGCATACGGAAGTCTATCTGCTAAAATGTTTAGTGTATTTCTATCTGTAATCACAATAAAAGCCCAAGGTTGAAGATTGCGAGCCGATGGTGCAGCCATCCCTGCCTTTAGTATCAGTTCTAATTGATCTTTGCTTAAAACTCTATTTTCAAAACTCCGAACACTTTTACGTTCAAAAATTGTTTTGACAGTATTGTTCATTTCCATAATCTTTTAGTGTTTATTGAAAATGCCTAGTTTATTACGAATTCGAAATTTAATGCAAATCTTTATGTTAAACAAAATGCCGTTTTGAGGATAACGTATTTCAATAATACTTTACTTTGCACCTTCAATTTAAAAAACTAAAAGGAAATGGAGCCATTATTTAAGCCCAAACTATTTACAGTAATTAAGAAGGGCTACTTAAAGGAGCAATTTACCAAGGATTTATTTGCAGGGATAATTGTGGGTATCGTGGCCTTACCTTTGGCAATTGCTTTTGCGGTTGCTTCAGGGGTTTCACCCGATAAAGGGTTAGTTACAGCAGTTATTGCTGGTTTTATTATATCAGCATTGGGCGGTAGTAGAATTCAGATTGGAGGCCCCACTGGCGCTTTCATTGTTATTGTTTATGGCATTATTGAGCAGTACGGAACGGATGGATTAATAATTGCAACAGTTTTGGCTGGTTTAATGCTTATTGCATTTGGCTTGCTTAGGCTTGGGGCTTTGCTTAAGTTTATTCCGTATCCGCTGATTGTTGGTTTTACTAGTGGTATTGCCCTTGTAATTTTCTCAACCCAAATTAAAGATGCCCTTGGGTTGAATATCGAAAAAGTACCATCGGAGTTTATTCACAAATGGGGATTGTACTTCACAACATTAGATACTATTAATCCTGCAGCTATAATAATTTCAGTGGTTACAATTCTAATCGCTGTTTACTTTAAGAAAATTACCACAAAAATACCCGGATCATTTGTAGCCATTATATTAGTAACCCTAGTAGTTCAGATTTTTGGAATACAGGTTACTACCATCGAAAGTTTTTTTGGTGAAATCCCTCAAAATTTCACGTTTGAAATCCCAAATTTTGATTTTTCTCAACTTAACTACTACCTTGCCCCTGCATTAACCATTGCATTGCTGGGGGGCATTGAGTCTTTATTGTCGGCTGTTGTTTCCGATGGTATGATTGGTTCCAACCACCGTTCAAATACAGAGCTTATTGCTCAAGGCGCTGCTAACGTTATTACCCCATTCTTTGGTGGGATTCCCGCTACTGGTGCAATTGCCCGTACAGCAACTAATGCAAAAAGTGGAGCACGTACTCCAATTGCGGGTATTATCCATGCAATTACGTTGCTTTTAATTATGCTCTTCTTCGGTCAATGGGCAAAGTTAATTCCAATGGCCTGTCTTGCAGGTATTCTGATAGTGATCTCGTACAACATGAGCGAGTGGAGGAATTTTGTGTCGATTCTAAAAGGTTCTAATTTTGATAAGATTGTACTTTTAGCGACTTTCTTCCTAACCGTGCTCGTTGACCTTACAGTTGCCATTGAAGTGGGTGTTGTGCTTTCAGCACTTCTGTTCATGAAGCGTATGGCCGAAATCAATAGCAAAGTTCATCATGAGGTTGATACTGATATTGTAGAAAAATATCCTGATTTGCCAAAAGAGATTGGAGTTTTTGAGATTAGCGGTCCATTGTTTTTTGCTTCTGCCAAGGAGTATAGTGTCGTGATTAAGAGCATGGGAATTAAGGCAAAAGTATTAATTATCAGGATGCGACATGTTCCATTTATCGATTCAACAGGTGCAAATAACCTGAAGGATGCAATCCACAACATTCAGGCTAATGGAACAAAGGTTGTTTTATCTGGTGTTCGCGATAGCGTTAAAATGGACTTGGAAAAATTCCATGTTGAAAAACTTGTTGGCGAGGAGAATATTCTACACACTTTCGATTTGGCTGTGGCAAAAGCAAAGGAAATACTTAAGCATTAATTATTTTTTACTTTACCAGCCATTTGACCGCAAGCAGCGCCAATTTCGTTGGCCATAGATTGACGAACGGTTGTTAATACTCCTAGGGAGTTGAGTTGATCAATAAATAATTTCAACTCTTCATCCTTAGGAGTTTTAAATTTTGCATTTTCGTGCGAGTTCCATGGAATAATATTCAAATGGCACGGAATCCCTTTAAGTAATTCTTCTATTGCCAAGGCGTGTTTGCTAGATACATTTACGCCACTTAAAGCAACATACTCAAACGAAACTCTTAAAGGCTTTGGCAGCGGAATATTTCTTATAAGATTTACGACCTCTTCAATTGGATTCGATTTCTCGATAGGCATCAAATCGCTTCTCTCCTCGAGAAATGGAGTGTGTAAGCTTATGGCAAGATTACACACAGGAGCATCTAAAAACTTTTTTAATTCATCAATAATACCGACACTTGAAAGTGTGATGTTGGTTTTCCCAAAAGCACAACCCCAATCGGCTGTAAGAATTTGTATTGCTTTGTAAACCTCGGTGTAATTATCAAGCGGTTCACCCATGCCCATAACCACAATTCTGTTTATATCGTTACTATTAGGAATGGATAAGAGTTGATTCAGAATGTCGTGTGAACTTAAATTGCCATTGAACCCAATTGAACCCGTCATGCAGAACTTACAGCCCATTCTACAGCCCGATTGGGATGATACGCAAAGGGTGTTTCTTTTTTCTGTTTTCATCAAAACTGACTCGAATACTTTCCCCTGCTCGTTTTGGAATATATGCTTAAAAGAACCATCCTTCGCTGTTAAAATTTCCTTCGGCCCATAAATTCCAAGTTCGTATTCACTTGTGATTTTATGAAGAATTCTTTTAGAAATGTCGTTGATGTTATTTAAGTCGGATATTCTTTTTCGATATATCCAGCGAGCCAGTTTTTCTGATAAGGAACTATCTCCCAGTAGATTATTTAACTCAAGGATATGTTTTCCTATTAGCGGCTCCATTATACTTCATTCTAGTTTGTTACTGTGGATCTACATCTATCGATACAACAAGTGCGTATAGCTCTTTGCGTTGTTTTAATCCATTAATGTAATAATTAATTAACTCTTTTATTCGCAACAATGGTTGCTCTCGGCTTACTTTTACAAGGATATTCATTATAAATAAACCTTGGACTCTTCCAACCAATGGTGATTCAGGGCCGAGCACATTCTCACCCAAATTGTGTTTTAACCCATTCGCCAGAAAGGTCGATACTTGGTTTAGTAATTCTTTATCCTTATGCTTTAATGATATACTAATTAATCTGTAAAATGGTGGATAATGAAAGTTCTTTCGTTCTTCGATTTGTGATGCGTAATGTTCCAAGTAATCGTGCTGGATAATTTGTTTTATTACAGGATGCTCTGGCTGTGCAGTTTGCATAATCACCAAACCTTTTCGACCTTTTCGACCAGCACGTCCGCTTACCTGCGACATCAATTGGTAACTTCGCTCAAACGCTCTGAAATCTGGAAAGTTTAGCATATTATCGGCATTCAAAATGCCAACCAGGCTAACCCTGTCGAAATCCAGTCCCTTTGTAATCATCTGCGTTCCGATAAGGATATTGATATGCCCTGATTCAAAATCGCCAATAATTCGCTCATATGCTGTGCGGGAGCGGGTTGAGTCTAAATCCACACGTTCAATTACAGCGTTAGGAAAGAAGATGCTAAGTTCATCCTCCACTTTCTCCGTTCCAAACCCTTTGGGTTGAAGATTGCCACTACCACAAGCTAAACACTCGTGAGGTTGCTGGAAAGAATATCCGCAGTAGTGGCAAACCAACTGGTTGGTGGATTTATGGTAGGTTAAAGTAACATCGCAATGCTCGCAGTGCGGAACCCAAGCACATTCGCCACATTCTATGAATGGAGCAAAGCCTCGTCGGTTCTGAAACAGAATTACCTGTTCGTTATTGGATAGAGCAACGTCAATCTCTCTCAGTAGCACATCGCTGAAATGCGATTTCATCTGCTTACGCTTTCTTGCATCGCGAACATCAACAACCCTAATTTCGGGCAACTCCATACCCAGGTAACGTTCCGATAATTCCACTAAACCATACTTGCCTGTGCGAGCATTGAAGTAGGTTTCAATAGATGGCGTTGCTGTTCCTAGTAAAACTTTGGCATTATGAATTGAAGCCAGCACAATAGCCGCATCACGTGCATTGTATCGCGGTGCGGGATTGTACTGCTTATAGGTGTTCTCGTGCTCCTCGTCAACAATAATCAACCCTAAATTTCGGTATGGAAGAAAGGCTGAAGAGCGAACACCAAGAATTATATCGAAGTTTGTAAGGTTCGCGTCTGTAGCCAAAACTCCATTGTAAACCTCAACTCGTTGCGAATCGTTAAATTTTGAGTGATATACACCAACCCTGTTGCCAAAAATCTTCCTGAGCCTATTGATAATTTGCGCCGTAAGCGCAATTTCGGGCAAAAGATACAGAACTTGTTGACCCTTATTTATTGCATCCTGAATTAGATGGATGTAAACCTCCGTTTTGCCACTCGATGTTATACCATGAAGCAACGCAACATTCTGTGTTTGAAACATCTCCTGAATTTTCAGAAATGCTTCTTTTTGAGTTTCGTTCAACGTGGCTGGGCGAAAAGTATCATCGTTACTAGTCGTTAGCCTTGAAACCGTTTGCTCTTCCTGTACCAAAACTCCTTTTTGAATGAGTGCAGTTAAAACGCCAGTGCTCACATCAACCCTTTCCTGAATCAGTTTTTTAGAAATCCTAAAGTTTAGCATTTCCTTGGGATTATCGGCCAGCGAGAGTAATGCAAGAATAAGTTTTTGCTGAGCAGGCGCACGTTTCATCCCCTCAAGCAGGGTGTTTAATGCATCGTTTGTCCTGTACTCCTGCGATAGCGAAATAAAGTATTCAACCTTGGGTTGATAGTCGTTCTCAATCTCCTCGTTAATGCTAATTGCCTGCTTATTCAACAGTGATTTTATTACACCCATTGGATTTTTAAAATCCACCTTGGCTACAATATCCTGAATGGTGAGTTTTTTCTTGCTATCGAGAAGGTGTAATATGATTTGCTCGTTATCGGTTAGGTCGATATCCTCAAGTTCAGTTCTTCCAATATATGTATCGCTCTCCATTTTCAAAGCCGAGGGCAATGCGGCTTTCATCACTTCGCCAAGCGTGCACATGTAGTAATCGGCAATCCACTCCCAGAATTTTAGTTGAGTGGGTAAAACAATTGGCGCTTCGTCAATTAGCTGGAGAATATCTTTAGTTTGATACTTTTCAGGAGCTTGCTGATGTACTCTATAGACTAATGCCGCGTATAGTTTCTTCTTTCCAAACGATACTATAACCCGCATCCCAACGTTTACCTCTCCAACCAAATTAGTGGGAATAGAATAGGTGTAGGTTTTGGGTAATGCAAGCGGAAGAATTACATCAACAAACCAATTCTCGGGCATAGAGTAAAGTCTAAAGTGATGCTAAGATAGCGAATTAAGTTGAGGAACTGTATATTGGATTTGATTCGATAATGTAAAAAAATCAACTAAAAAACATCAATAAATTAGACCATTTCATTCAACTTGCCCTACTTTTTCCTTGATGAAAAAGTAAGCAAAAAATCAAGGCAAAACTATGCTTCAACCCGCCCTGCAGCATTTCTAGAATTTCAGCAAAAGTAGGCAAGCCCCTTTTGCGAAATTCTTTGATATCCTGCATTCCCGCTATTTCATGCGCGCAGTTTTGCCATTCCTGCCCACTTAAATTTTAGCATCTATTTATTTGCAAACTAACTTATCGAACCTACTTTTTCAAAGATTGTTTTTTCGAAGTCCATCAAGAATAATTATTCTCTGATTAACTATAACTTATTGCAAATCGGCAACTTCAATCTTCACAATTTCGTAGCCCTTAATTACCTCTTTTGTGGCAAAGCCAACGCCAAGAAAAACAAATATCAACCCAATAAAGAATAAAATAACTGATAGCGACGACATAGAACTGCTTAAGTTGTATAGTTCGCTAAGGCCAATGGATATGCAGTTTAGAACAAAGAAAGCAACCGCAAGAGTGTACGATATTACTGCGTTACGAACCAATTTTACTCTGTAGGTTAATTTTCCTGTTTGAAGATTAATGCTTGAAAGTCTGTTTGAATCGTGCTCCGATATATTTCCAGAATGTTCAGCCAATTTTAGTTTTCGCTTCTCCTCATCCAAAGTTCTAATTCTACCTACCACTACTGAGTATTTGTTGTTCATACCTAGCAAAAACAAGCCGCAACAGTTTACCATAACTGCTGGGGCTACCATCAATTTAATAATTTCAACTGCATCCATACCCTTAATTATTTTATAACGCCAGAAAATCTTACTGAGCAATAATTATTTTAAAATTTGTGGCAAACATCTTAACCGCAATTGCAAGAAGCATAACGCCAAAGAACTTGCGTAGGATAAAAATCACGGAACTACCCAAAATACGCTCAACTTTATCTACATATCGCAGTATGAAATAAACAATGATAAGGTTCAATAGTAACCCAGTAATATTATTAACCATATGATATTCTGCACGTAACGACAAGAATGTTGTTAAAGCACCTGGCCCTGCAATCAAAGGAAAGGCAATAGGAACAATGGTTGCCGTTGGATTATTTCCTTCATTTTTAATGATATCTATACCCAAAATCATCTCTAATGCCAGCACAAATATTACAAACGAACCAGCTAAAGCGAATGATGCCACATCGATATTGAAAAGGGCGAGCAAACTCCGTCCTGCAAAGAAAAATAGAATAAACATCAGAAATGATACAAGACAAGCCTTGGCCGCATCAAAATGCTGTTGCTTGTTTTTCAAACTTAAAAGGACTGGAATTGCACCCAGAATATCAATAATTGCGAATAGCACAACAAATGCGCTGACTATTTCGGTAATGTTAAAGTTGCTCATATGCTTATATTCTAATAACTAGTTTGTTTTTTAATTAAGCAATTTACTTACTTTTTGCTGATATCTAATTCATCAATCCTTTTTGCCACACTCTCCATTAACCATTGAGGAGTTGATGTTGCACCTCCAATCCCAACACTTTCGGCGCCAATAAACCACTCAGGGTTCAATTCTTCTGGCGATGAAACAAAGTGAGATTTTGAGTTTGCTTGCTTGCAGGCCTCGAAAAGCATTTTGCCGTTGGAACTTTTAACACCGCTTACAAAGATTATAACATCGTGCTTAGCGGCAAAACTGGCAAGTTCCTTTTTGCGGTTGGCCACCTGTCCGCAAATGGTATTGTTAACCTTTAAAGGTACATCTGTATTTTTGAAGTTGTGACCCATTCGGGCTTTTATCTCATCAATAATCTTAGCAAAAATGTCTGGCTCCTTTGTTGTTTGCGAAAAGATAACAATAGGTGCAGAAAAATTTAGCCCATCTAAATCGTCAATATTTTCTACGACAACGGCCTCGCCATTGGTTTGACCAACAAGCCCAACAACCTCGGCATGTCCCTTTTTTCCATAGATAATAACGGTTCCGTTTACAGTTTTCATTTCCTGCCATGCTTTCTGAACACGTTGCTGTAATTTGAGAACAACAGGGCAAGTTGCATCAATTATTTCGATACCATTTTCCTTTGCATTGCTATAAGTTGAAGGTGGCTCGCCGTGCGCCCTAATAAGCACTCGTTTACCCTTTAACTCGTTGAGTTGATTGTGCGATATAACTTTAAGCCCCAATTTCTCAAGTCTTGCAACCTCCTGCTCGTTATGAACAATATCGCCCAGGCAGTAAAGTTCATCGCGATTTTCAATGTTTTTTTCAGCAGTTTGTATAGCCTTTACCACGCCAAAGCAGAATCCTGAACGATTATCAATTTCTATCTTCATAGCTATTTGGACAATTTAAGAATTCTGAATGAACCTATTAGCACAAAACTAAAGGCTAATGTTCCTACTACAAGGTCAGGAATGTTTGTGTTTAGCCAATTCACAAGTACACCTGCTATTATAACTCCTAAATTTACAATAATATCGTTAGATGTAAATATCATACTGGCCTTAATATGCACCTCGCTACTTCTTGCTTTCTGCAAAAAGAAAAGACTTAAAGCGTTACCAACAAGAGCCATCGATGAAATTACGATCATTGTAGTAAAGCTTGGCATCTGCTCAACTCCCAAGAATCGCCTAATAACCTCTGCAAAACCCAGTATTGCCAATGTTAACTGAAAGTATCCTGCAATGCCAGCAACCCGTTTTTTTAAAGCAACAGTTCCTGCAACAGCCATGAGACTAAGGCCATACACTAGAGCATCGGCAAGCATATCAATACTATCGCCAAGTAAACCAACTGATTTTGCAATAATCCCATAAATCAACTCAAGTAGGAAAAACCCAAAGTTTATTGCCAGGACAATCCAAAGAATTCTCCTTTGGTTCACATCGTCGGACACTTTTTCAGCATCGGCTTCAACTGTTGATACAAGGTTTGCCCCAAGGTTGAGCGATTTAAGTTTGGCTTCAATGACAGAATCCTCTGCTGTGTGGTAAACCACAAGTTTACGGTTAGGAATATCAAATTCGAGTTTTGCTATTCTCTCAATACCATCTAGAGCCATCCTAATAATCTGCTCTTCGCAGGGACAGTCCATTTTAGAAACTATGAAGTCTGTTTTTTTCATTGGATAGTTTTATTCACTGGAGGAAACAAAATGCAGCTCCTAAAGTTTAGCGAATTCTTTCTTGAACTAAATTTTCTACCCAATTCATCTGCTCCTGAACGGTCATATGGCTGTTGTCTAAAATAATTGCATCGTGAGCTTTTTGTAATGGCGATACATCCCGGGTTTGATCTAAATGGTCGCGCTCTTTGATGTTGGCTAAAACTTCCTCAAGAGTTATGTTGATACCTTTTTCAATAAGTTCCTTTAGGCGACGTTCTGCACGGATTACCGGGTCGGCGGTCATAAATATTTTTAATTCCGCATTGGGGAAAACCACAGTGCCAATATCGCGACCATCCATAACTATTCCTTTGTTTTCGCCAAGCTTTCGTTGTAGTTCAACCATGCGTTCGCGAACCTCAGGAATTGCTGCAACAACACTAACCAAATTCGCTACTTCTGGTTTCCTAATCTCATTTTCAACAACCTTTCCGTCCAAGGTTACTTCAAATAATCCTTTAGCCTCATTAAAAGCAAACCCAATATCGATTTTCGAAAGTATTGCCATGTATTGATCAGCATTAACTTTCCCGTTTTCAATAATGTTATGTTGAATGAAAGCCAGAGTAACGGCCCGATACATTGCGCCACTATCAATGAAAAGATAGTTTAGTTTTTTGGCAATTTGCTTTGCGAATGTGCTTTTTCCACACGATGAGAATCCATCAACAGCTATAACAATCTTCTTTTCCATTTGCATTTTTTTACTATGCAAAAGTACCAAAAAGGATTAAATGATAAAGGGTAATAACAATTACCGCTTGAAGAAATTATCGAGGTCTGTTGATATTGCGAAGTGGTTTGTTGATCCTGCTATGTGGAAGTTTGATCTGCTATAGTTGATGTGGAACTTAGAGATTTTAATTCCAATTCCCCAGCTAAACCCTACAGTAGAGGCTCTTTCTTTTATTTTTAGTTCATTCCTGCGTTGATAGTTGTAGCCAAACCTTAGGTAGAAATTTCGAACAGGAACAAATTCGGCACCAATAATAGCATGGCTAATAAACTCGCGACCAAATTTTGTTACAAGATTTGGCGAAGAATCTTCCGAGTTGTCAAATACAGATTCCTCGTTTTTAGCTTCTGAATCGTAGTATAAATTGAGGTTTTGTAATTGGTGAAATGTAATAACAAAACGGAATGGAGCATGTGCAAGTTTTTTACTTATACCTGCTAGTATTTCAAATGGAAGAGGCTCTTTTGTTTCGGGTGTGTACGATTTTAATGTCGATCCAATGTTTTTGAGAATAATTCCTGCAGCAAACAGTCCATTTTTGGAGTTGTAGTTTCCCGCAATATCTGTGGCGATTCCCCACGATGTATACTTATCTAAATGAGAATATATGGGTTTTAGAGCAATCCCAACATTAAAACAAGAATCTAAAGTTCTGGAGTAGCTTAAGCTAAAAGCCGTTTCCGAAGCGGTGAAGTCTCCGTTTATTGTTCCAGTTTCATCGGCTCTGGTGAACGATCCATAACCAATACGCTGAGCACTTATGGCAAAATTTCCATACTTACTATAGTTTCTTGCATAGGTGAAAGTTCCGTAAGAAATTCCTGCAAAATAGCCAATATAGGATAGTGTAAATTGGTTGTGCATGCTAGAATCTAGCGCCGATGGGTTTTGCAGAACTATTGAAATATCCGATTCGTCGGTAGTTACAATTTTCCCGCCAAGTGCAGTTGTTCTAGCCGAAGTCGATAAGTTTAAGAATTGATAAGTACCATTGCCGCTAACCTGTGCCGCAATTAGCTTTACAGAAAGCATAAATAGCAATAGTAATATATATTTTGCTCGCATCGGTATCAATTTCGGCCTAAAGGTAAATAATTTCATGTAATCTTTTTTTAAACTCATTTTTCATATAAATATTGTCTAGCGATTGATTATAATCGGAAATATACCAATCTGGAAGTTTCTGAATAAAACTTTATAATTCATATTTACTATCATTAACACAAAAATGTTGTGCTATAATTGATTATTGCTAACTTTGCAGGCTCTTTAAAATTATTTGAATTGAATACAACTCTTGAAAAGGTACTCTTTATTATAAATCCAATTTCTGGGTCGTCCACATCTGTTGGTTTGGAAAAAAAGATTAGCCAAAGGCTTAATCCTTTGCAGTTTTTGCCAATAGTTCAGTATACTACATGTGCTGGCGATGCAAGTGTTATTGCTCGTAAAGCAGTTGCCGAAGGATTTAAGTGGATTGTGGCTGTTGGCGGCGATGGAACGGTGAACGAAGTTGCACGAGAATTAGTAAACTCGCCTGCAGTACTAGGAATTATACCCAGAGGTTCAGGTAATGGAATGGCTCGGCATTTGGGAATTGCAGTCAATATAAATAAGGCGATAGATATTCTTAATCATGGAAGAATAGCCACAGTCGATTATGGTACCTTAAATAATACTCCTTTTTTCTGTACCGCAGGGATTGGCTTCGATGCCCATGTGGGCGATAAATTTTCAAGAATTGGGGGTAGAGGTTTTACTAATTATTTGAAAACCACTATACTGGAGTATATAAACTATAAACCTAAATTATATAGAATTTGGGTTAACGGTCAACTTATTGAAAAAGAGGCATTTTTGGTGACAATAGCTAATGCTTCGCAATGGGGTAATAATGCGTTTATAGCGCCTGAGGCCGATATGCAGGATGGCATGTTGAACGTTACTATTATTTCAACTTTTCCAAAATATTTAGCACCAACCATTGGAATTAGATTGTTCAACAAACAAATTGATAGCTGTAGGTATGTTCAAAGCTTTAAGGTAAAAGAGATTCAAATTGAACGACCTGCTGAAGATTATGTACATTTAGATGGTGAGCCCAGCATTATGGGTGAAAGACTAGAGGCGAAAATATGTCCTCAAGCGCTTAAAGTTTTTGTGCCTTAAACTGCATTGGCAGCGCAAAGCTCCGATTCCATCTTGAATTGCGACACAAAGCCTTCGCTTACAACCACTCCAATTGCTTCGGGTAGTATTGTGAAACGGAAAGGCGACTCGCCAAGCGATTCCCCGTCGGTTTCGAGCCTAACAGGTGGATTGCTTGTTATTTCAACAACCTCACCTCTAAAACTCTTTATTTTAGGGTGCTTTAGAATTGTTCCGTTATATAACCGATGAATATTCTTGAGAACACTAAATTTGCTTATCTTCTTAATCATGGTTATATCATAAAGCCCGTCGTTGGCAATAGCATTCGGTACCTGCATCATGCCAGCTCCGTTATATCGGCCTATGCCAAGTGTTAGGCTGAATGCGTTCTCCTGTATAGTATTTCCATCGATAGTAATCGATACTCTTGTGTGATGGTAACCAATTAAGGCCTTTAGTAGGCTAATCATATAGAGTAAAGCACCTCGTTGACCTAAGTCTTTTAGTCGATTCGTTCTTGAGGCGACCTCGGCATCGAAGCCAATGCCTGCAGCATTCACAAAATATCTGGAATGTTGAACTAGCGATTCTCTGTACTCTACCTTGCCCACATCCTGCTTAAAAACGTATTCGGCTTTAATGGCCTTAACGCATTCCTCATATCCAATGGGGATGTTGTACATCCGGAACCAATCATTTCCTGTTCCTACGGCAATTACACCTACAATAATTTCGGATGCCGATATCTCCTTTTGGATGAAGATACCATTTACAACTTCGTTAAGGGTCCCGTCGCCACCAACAGCAATCAACTTTTTGTAGCCACGCTTTATAGCACTTACGGTGAGCTCTACAGCATGATGCTTGTGCTCGGTAAATGCGTAGTCGAAGTCAATGTTGTATTTAACTAGTAACCCTTCAATTGTAGGCCAATCAATCCTTCCCTTTTCTCCACCGGCACGAGGATTGACAACTATGAACCAGTTATTTTTCAATAGTCAAAAATTTATGCATCGAATTATGGTGCAAATATAATACATCAAATTAAATAGATATATCGATTGAAAAATTACTGAGGGATATTTAAAAAGATTTTCTATTTTTGCAGACATTGTAGGTTTAAACGAATTGTTAATAACCTGTTAGTAACAAGCCTGCTTTTGTTCATATTCAAGTTGTTCACAAGTTGGTTTGATAGTTTAATGATATGTATTTTTGAGCCCTGTTTTTAAAACCATAGATAATGGGAAAAGTAATTGCTTTAGCAAATCAAAAAGGGGGAGTTGGTAAAACTACCTCTGCCATCAATCTTGCAGCAAGTCTTGCAGTTTTGGAAAAGAAAGTTCTTCTTATTGATGCCGATCCTCAGGCTAATGCTACCTCAGGAACCGGTTTCGATTTAAGAAACATCAAAACAAGCATTTACGAGTGTTTGGTTGATGATGTAAATCCAAAGGATATTATTCTGCACAGCGAGATAAAAGGATTGGATTTAATCCCTTCGCATATCGATCTTGTTGGTGCTGAAATTGAAATGCTCAACATGCCTAACAGAGAGAAAACACTCAAGGCTGTAATTGAGAAAGTTAAGGACGATTACGATTTTATTTTTATAGATTGCTCTCCCTCGTTGGGCTTGATTACAGTTAATGCTTTAAGCGCTGCTGACTCTGTAATTATTCCTGTTCAGTGTGAGTACTTTGCGCTTGAAGGTTTGGGAAAACTACTGAATACAGTAAAGATTATTCAGACTCGCCTTAACCCTGAGTTGCAAATAGAGGGCTTCCTTTTAACCATGTACGATGCTCGTTTGCGCTTGTCGAATCAGGTTGTTGAGGAGGTTAAGAAGCATTTCCAGCAAATGGTTTTCGAAACTATTATCCAGCGTAATATTAAGTTAAGCGAAGCGCCAAGTTACGGTAAACCAGTTATTCTATACGACGCTGCATCTACAGGTTCTGCAAATTATATTAATCTAGCTCGTGAATTGCTCCAAAAGAACAATATGACCAGTATAGATTACGAACATAAAATAGTTGAAAATTAATATTGTTTTAGGTAGGAGAGTTAATTATGTCAAAAAAAATGGCTTTAGGTCGGGGATTAGGAGCACTTATTGAGGATGCTGCCATTGATTCTACCAAAAATAGTAACGAGGAGCATGTTTCTCATGTTGTTAAGGAGTTGGTTAACGAAATTGAGGTCGATAAAATTGATCTTAACCCTTACCAACCCAGAACACATTTCGATGAGAATGCGCTACAGGAACTTTCCGATTCAATTCTGAAGCTTGGAGTAATTCAGCCAATTACAGTTAGAGCGGTTGATGGTCGTTACCAATTAATTTCTGGAGAGCGCCGTTTAAGAGCAGTAAAACTTGCAGGGCTTAAAACAATTCCTGCTTTCACTCGCACTGCCGACGATCAGGGAATGTTAGAGATGGCTTTGGTCGAAAATATTCAACGCGAGGATCTTAATGCTATTGAGGTTGCAATTAGCTACCAGCGCCTAATTGATGAGTGTGCTCTTACTCAGGAAACACTTGCCGAAAGAGTTGGAAAGAAACGCGCAACTGTAACCAACTACATGCGATTACTCAGACTCCCAGCTGAAATACAAGTGGGAATTAGCGAGTCTAAAATATCGATGGGGCATGCCCGTGCACTCGTTAATGTTGACGATACATCGCTTCAGTTGAGTATTTACAATAAGATCATTAACGAGGATCTTTCGGTTCGTAAAGTAGAAGAACTGGTGCGTGATTCTCAAAACCACAAAACCCCCAAAGTATCCAAGCCAAAAAGTTCAACCTTGGCAGAATCCGAGATTATGCTTCACGAGCATTTGACCAACAAGCTTGGATTACGAGCCGATGTAAAACCTGGCGGTAAAGGCGATGGTAAAATTGTTATCTCCTATAATAATCCCGATGAGTTAGATCTGATTCTGGAGAAATTTATTAAGATTGAAGAGTAATTTTAATCCCTAAGCAATTAATAGCCCTCAGGATTTGAATGCAATTGTTTTTATATATGAGTTAGGCCGACAAACCTTTATGAGGAAGTCGGCCATTCTGATTTTTGCGCTTTTAATTGTAGGTAGCAACCTATCTGCCCAAATAAAAACTCAAGAAGAACCAAAAGCACGCGATTTTACTTCACGTGTATGGTTGAGTTCTCATCTGCTTCCCGGTTCGGGTCAAATTATTAACAAACAGTACTGGAAAACACCCATTTATTACGGTGGAATGGGTGGAATGATTTATCTTGGCGTGAATGCAAATAAAAAGTACTTAAATAGACTTTCGGAGTATAATGCATTGCCTGCAGATGATCCCAGCAAAGAGTTGTTTAAGCAGAGGATGGTTGAGCAGCGTCAAACAAGAAATTTGTATTATGCCGCTGCGGGTGCTTTCTACGTTGCTAGTGTTGTCGATGCTGTTTATGTATATAACCAAGGTAAACATTCGCCTGCCGCTGCAACAATATTTTCCACGATTGTTCCTGGTTTAGGACAAACCTACAATAAAAAATATTGGAAAGTTCCAGTTGTTTACGGTGGACTTTCTACATTCTATTTTATTGCAAGTTGGAATAATAGAGGTTATAAAAGGTTTAAAACTGCGCTGAAATTACAAACAGATGGCGAGGAGAATGAGTTTGGCAATTCTAGAACAGACAAAGAATTAAAGTACTTCATGGATAATTACAGGCGAAACAGAGATTTTGCAATTCTAGGCTTCGCAGCAATCTATGTACTGAATATTCTCGATGCAAATGTAGATGCGCATTTGTACGATTGGAATGTAAATGATAATTTAGGCTTCAAGGTGGAACCAACACTTATAAATTCTGATATAGCTAGCACAGGCTACAATGCGCCAATTCTGGGCATTTCATGTAGGTTCTCGTTTTAGTATTCAACAAAATTAGTCGTTTTTATTTGTTTTTGTCGTATTATCCTAGCTATATTTGTTTCCTAGAATTATAATCAAACGAAATTCTACTCCTATGAAGAAAATTTTAATGTTATTTGTGCTTGCGGTTGTTTTGGTTGAGGTTAAGGCACAAAATAATAACACTTCGGTTCCCGATACAATAATTGCCGACAAAATACTGGATGAGGAAATTAACGGAAATCTCGATAGTCTTTTAAATCTTTGGTATGTTCAGCAATCAGTCGATTCAAATAGCCTTGTAATAGGTATTGAGTCCGACAGCATAGGCCTTGCCGATTATCCCGATTCCTTTTATATTAAGCGATTACAAGGTATAAACTCTCTTATTGATTTGCCCTATAATCACATAGTCAAAAATTTTATCAATGTTTATACTCAGCGTAAAAAGGATCAGGTTGAGGTAATGCTCGGGTTAACGGATTACTACTTCCCAATTTTCGAGGAAATCCTAGATCAATACCAGTTGCCTCAAGAACTAAGGTTCTTGCCAATAATTGAATCGGCCCTGAATCCAAGAGCTGTTTCTAGGGCTGGTGCAACTGGTCTATGGCAATTTATGTATGGAACAGGTCGCATGTATAGCTTAACAATAAACTCTTATGTGGATGAGCGCCGCGATCCAATTGCCGCAAGTCATGCTGCTGCACGTTTTTTGAAGGATCTTTATTCAATTTATAAAGATTGGACCTTAGTAATTGCAGCTTACAACTGTGGCCCAGGAAACGTTAATAAGGCAATTCGTCGTTCGGGAGGGAAACGGAATTATTGGGATATATATTACTATTTACCAAGAGAAACTCGAGGATATGTACCTGCATTTATAGCCGCTAATTATACATATTACTATCATCGCGAGCATAATATCAAGCCTCAGCCGATTAATATTCCACCTACCACCGATACTCTAATGGTGAAGGATATGCTACATCTGAGGCAGGTTTCCGAAGTGTTGAATATTCCTTTGGATCTACTTCGCGATTTAAATCCTCAGTATAAGATGGATATAATACCTGCCAAGGAACGCGCTTATATTTTGCGAATTCCGCTAGATGCAGTGGGTAACTATATTGATAAAGAAAAAGAGATTTTTGCTTATAAGGATAGCGTTTTCTTTAATCCAAAAAATCTCATTACTCCCTCGAAATATTCCTCGTCATACCAGTACGATGTTCCTCCAGGATCAGTCCGTTTTGTTTATAATGTTAAGGAGGGCGATGTGCTAGGAAGCATTGCCGAGAGGCATGGAGTTTCAGTGGGACAGCTAAGATCGTGGAATAATATACGGAAGAATCTTATTAGGATAGGGCAGAAACTTGTGATTTATATCCCTGAGCGAACTGCTAATAAAATGGGTATAAAGGGAGAGAATAGTAAAAAATCTTAGCAATTATTATATGCATTTTTATGGAGACGAACTAATTGTTCGTCTCTTTTGTTATATAATCATGTTTCAGGAAATGTTAATCTTGTTTTTTATTGGAAACCTCATAAATAATTGTCATATATTTGTATCCATCCAAACTAAAAAATAATGATACGATTACTTAAACACATTTTTTTGGGGTTGTTAATTGCTTTAATTCTGCCCGGATGCTCATCTAAAAACAAAATGGCTAAATCTGAAGGTACTCAGAATCAGTTTGCATTTATTGAGTTTTTCCAAACTTCCGAAGGGAAAGTTTTGCAGGGCAAGGTTCCTTCTGGCAGAAGGATCGATTCTCCAACTTATTCATTCAATAAGGACACTCGCGATTTGCAAGTTTTCAGGAGTAATGATTTTGCTGTTGATTCGCTAGTTGCGGTTTTAGGCACAGGAAAAATCCTTAAGGGTGCTGCTGGAAGTGGTGTTTCTTCGCTCTTAGTTGGAGTTAATAAATTGCCTTTTAGCTATTCCGATTTCGAGATTTTGAAAATTGACTCAAAGAGCGCTTCTGTAAGGTATAAAAGTGAGAACATTACCTTGCAAATTGGTCAAGAATGGACACAGTTGAAAACCCAAACCGATACTATCAAACTTGAGGAAGTTTCTGTGGTAGAAATTCTCTCTACAACCAGGATTCAGTTCCATGGTTTTCTTCCCGATTCACTAA
>Ga0209066_10002836_pt1 | contig 20473 bp, 23 predicted proteins | sample All_14_2_FD_187198 | JGI IMG/M metagenome (GOLD analysis project Ga0209066, IMG submission 187198) | Freshwater microbial communities in response to fracking from Pennsylvania, USA - Allegheny Zone_MetaG_DW_15 (SPAdes) (version 2) ... | reverse complement strand
GACCTCGACGCGGCGGCCGCTGAGGCGATCGGCGCGGCCAACGGCCGACGACTCGTGCGGGCTCTCGAGGTCGTGGAGATGACGGGCGAGCCGTTCGGGGCGGGTCTCGACGCCGAGGAGCGGCCGTGGCGATCGCACGTGACGCTCGGGTTGCGCCTCGAGCGCTCGGCTCTCATCGAGCGGCTCGACGCCCGCGTGGCGGGGATGTGGCGCGACGGGTTGCTCGACGAGGTCGAACGGCTGCTGCCCGCGGGGCTCGGAGTCACCGCGCGCCGCGCGATCGGCTACGCACAGGCGGCCGCGCAGCTCGCCGGCGAGCTGACCGAGGCCGAGGCGATCGCGCAGGCCGCGCTGCTCACCCGCAAGTACGCGCGCCGCCAGGTGAGCTGGTTCGCACGATTCGCCGAGACCGGGTGGCTGGATGCCGACGATCCCGCGCGGGTCGACCGCGCGCTCGCGGCGGTCAGCGCCGCGCGCGGCTAACCTCGACTCCGTGAGCACGCAGTCGGAGGAACGCCGGATCGCCTTCACCAAGGGTCACGGCACGGGCAACGACTTCGTGCTGTTCGCCGACCCCGACGGCGAGATCGACCTCGACGCGGCCGATCTCGCCGCCCTCGCCGACCGGCACTTCGGGATCGGCGGCGACGGCGTCATCCGTGCGGTCCGGTCGGCGCGACTGACGGAGGGTGCGGCGGCTCTCGCCGAGGACCCGAGCGCCGAGTGGTTCATGGACTACCACAACGCCGACGGCAGCCCGGCCGAGATGTGCGGCAACGGCATCCGCGTCTACGGGGCGTACCTGCTCGCGCAAGGGTTGCTCGAGCTGCTCCCCGGCGAGACGGTCGCGATCGGCACGCGCGGGGGCGTGCGGCGGTTGACGCGCACGACCGACGGTTTCGAGGTCGACCTCGGTCCGTTCGTGATCGCGGGGGAGGCGATGGTCGCCGCCGACGGGCTCGCGATCGATCGGCCGGGGCTCGCGGTCGGCGTCGGCAACCCGCATGTCGTCGTCGCCCTCGCGGACGAGACCGAACTCGCGGGGCTCGATCTCGGCGAGGCGCCCGTCGTCACGCCGCCCCCGCCGAACGGCGTCAACGTCGAGTTCGTCGTGCCCGAGGATCCGCTCGTGAGCGGCGGGGTGGGGCGCATCCGGATGCGCGTGCACGAGCGCGGATCGGGCGAGACCCTGTCGTGCGGCACCGGGGCGGCGGCCGCGGCGCTCGCGACCCGGCACTGGGCGGGTGAGGGTGCCCCCGACGTCTGGAGTGTCGACGTGCCCGGCGGAACGGTCGGCGTGCGAGTTGCGCCGACCGCGAACGGCGCCCACGTGCTGCTGGCCGGACCGGCCGAGCTGGTATTCTCGGGAACTATGAAGCTCCGCTAAGAGACCCGGTCCGCTCGGATCACGTCCCCGGCACCGGCAGATCGATCACGCCCGACAGATCGATCACCCCGGTCTGGCCCGAACGACGTCGGCAGCGCAGCACTCGGTATCCCTTGTTGGTCGCCGCGCGCAAGACCGCGAAATCTCTCGGCAGCTCCGCTTGCAGCCAGCGCTGCAGCGAGTCGGATCCCAGGTTGCGTTGCACGACGAGCCAGGCATCCGAACCGGGTTCCAGTCGCGGCAGCCAGTGCAGCAGCAGGGCGTGCAGCTCGTTCTTGCCCACCCGGATCGGCGGATTCGACCAGATCGTGGTGAACATCACTCCCGCAGGAACCTCGTCCGGACGGCAGGCGCGGATGTTCGTGAGCCCGAGCGCGGCGGCGTTGCGCCGCACCAGCTCGAGCGAGCGTTCGTTCACGTCGACCGCCCAGACCGTGGCCCGTGGGGATTCGAGAGCGAGCGAGATCGTGATCGGTCCCCAGCCGCACCCGAGGTCGAGCAGATTTCCGCCGGGGGGCGGTGCCGGGACGTTGGACAGCAGCACCCCGGTGCCGGTGTCGACGCGCTCGGGGCTGAAGACGCCGTTCGCGGTCGTCAGCTCGAGGTCCCGGCCCGCGAGTCGCACCTGGATCGTGCGAGGCACGAGCTCCCCTCCGGGAGACGCCGTGAAGTAGTGCTCCGGGGCGGGCATGCGTAAGAACCTACCGAAAACCACCACCGACCAGAACTAGGGTGAACCAACATGACCGAATCCGACGCCCACCTCGATCGCGTGCTCGCGTCGGCGGAATCGCGTGCGACGGTGCGCCGCTTCGGCGACCGACGTGCGGATGCGCTGCACGACGAGGAGACGAGCCAGGCCGACCGCGACGGCGAGCAGTTCGACCGCGAGGAACGCGCCGCCCTGCGCCGCGTGCCCGGGCTGAGCACCGAGCTCACTGACGTCACCGAGGTCGAGTACCGCCAGTTGCGGCTCGAGAACGTCGTGCTCATCGGCGTCTACGACCGCGACGTCGAGGACGCCGAGAACTCGCTGCGCGAACTCGCGGCCCTCGCCGAGACGGCGGGTGCCGTCGTGCTCGACGGCCTGTTGCAGCGCAAACCCCATCCCGATCCGTCGACCTACCTCGGGCGCGGAAAGGTGGAGGAGCTCGCCGCGGTCGTCGCGGCCCTCGGCGCCGACACCGTGATCGCCGACACCGAGCTGGCGCCGAGCCAGCGGCGCGCCCTCGAAGACAAGGTGAAGGTCAAGGTCATCGACCGCACGGCCGTCATCCTCGACATCTTCAGTCAGCACGCGAAGAGCCGCGAGGGGAAGGCGCAGGTCGAGCTCGCGCAGCTCGAGTACCTCCTCCCGCGGTTGCGCGGCTGGGGCGAGTCGATGTCCCGTCAGGCCGGTGGTCAGGTGGGCTCCGGCGGCGCGGGAATGGGCAGCCGCGGTCCGGGTGAGACGAAGATCGAACTCGACCGTCGGCGCATCCACGACCGGATGGCGAAGCTGCGTCGCCAGATCAAGGGCTTCGCCCCGGCCCGCGAGGCCAAGCGCGCCAACCGCGACCGCTTCGAGGTGCCGAGCGTCGCGATCGCCGGCTACACCAACGCGGGCAAGTCGAGTCTGCTCAACCGGCTCACGCAGGCGGGTGTGCTCGTGCAGAACCAGTTGTTCGCGACCCTCGACCCGACGGTGCGCCGCAGCAGCACGCCCGACGGCCGGGAGTTCACGCTCGCCGACACCGTCGGCTTCGTGCGCAGCCTGCCCACTCAACTCGTCGAGGCGTTCCGCTCGACGCTCGAGGAGGTCGGCAACTCCGACGTCATCGTGCACGTCGTCGACGGCGCGCATCCCGACCCCGCCGCCCAGATGGCGACGGTGCGCGACGTGATCGGCGAGGTCGGGGCGCGCGAGCTGCCCGAGATCGTCGCGTTCAACAAGAGCGACCTCCTCGACGACGATCGTCGCCTGCTGCTGCGCGGGCTCGAACCCGACGCGGTCTTCGTGAGCGCGCGCACGGGGGAGGGCGTCGACGAGCTGCGCGAGCGGATCGCCGGGAAGCTGCCGCAGTGGGACGTCGAGCTCGACCTGCTCGTGCCGTACGACCGCGGTGACGTCGTCTCGCTCGCCCACCAGCGTGCGCGTGTGCTCGAGACCGAGTACGAGGAGGACGGCACGCGACTGCGGCTCGTCGCGACCGATCGGATCGCGCGGATGATCCAGGACGCGCTCGACGCCTGAGTCGGTCGACGCCGGGCCTGCGTTCGGCGTCGTCCGAGGATTCATTCAGACGCGGTGCCTACGCTCGCGACATGAGGCTCGCCGTGCACAGCTCCGGAGACGGGGAGCGTACGGCGGTGCTCATCCACGGGATGATGTCCGACCACCGGGCGTGGCACCGCGTCGCGGCGGAACTGCGCGCCGAGGGCTACCGCGTCGTCGCCGTCGACCTCGCGGGTCACGGCGCAAGCCCGCGGTCGCGGCGCTACTCGCCGCAAGCGTGGGCCGACGACGTGCTGGAGTCCCTCGAGCCCGTGCTCGACGCCCCGCCCGCCCTGCTCATGGGCCACTCGCTCGGTGCCCTCGTCGCGAGCCTCGTCGCCGACCGACTCGCCCCGCGGGCCGCGATCTACGTCGACCCGGCGTTCGCCTTCCCCCGCGGCGCACGCGGCGTCGCGCTCAAGGTCATGTTCACTCTCGCGCCGCGCCCCAGTGCGTGGACGTTGCGGCGACTCAACCCGCGCTGGGCGGTCGACGACATCGCGCTCGAGCGGGCGACCCTGCGCCTCTGGGACAAGCGCACGATCCTCGGGTTCGTGAACACCCGGCCCCTCGCGCCACCGGCCGCCCTCGTCGCGCCGTCGCTCGTCATCCTCGCCGAACGCAGCCTGCTCATCTCGCCGTCCGACGCGCGCGCCCTGCGCGAGCTCGGGATGTCGGTCGAGACCGTGCCCGGCGCGGGTCACACGGTCTTCCGCGACGACCATCCCGGCTTCATGGCGCTCGTGCGCGGCTGGCTCGCCCGCCACGTCGCGCTGCCCGTGGGCGGCTAGCGGGCTTTACACCGAGCGCAGCACCGCGACGATCCGGCCGAGGATCTCGGCGTCGTCGCCGACGATCGGTTCGAATGCCGAGTTGCGCGGCAGCAGCCAGATGTGGCCGTCGCGCTGCCGGAACACCTTGACGGTCGCTTCACCGTCGAGCATCGCCGCGACGATCTCGCCGTTCTCCGCCGTCTTCTGCTGGCGCACGACGACCCAGTCGCCGTCGCAGATGGCCGCGTCGATCATCGACTCGCCGACGACCTTGAGCATGAACAGGTCGCCCTTGCCGACGAGCTGGCGGGGGAGCGGGAACACCTCGTCGACCTGCTGGTCGGCGGTGATCGGGATGCCGGCGGCGATCCGCCCGACGAGGGGCACCATCGCGGCGTCGCCGACCGGGATGCCGGAGTCGGGGGAGTCGATCCCGGGGAGTTCGATGAGCACCTCGAGCGCGCGCGGTCGGTTGGGGTCACGCCGGAGGTAGCCCGAGAGCTCGAGCTGGGTGAGCTGGTGGGTGACGCTCGAGAGCGAGGAGAGTCCGACGGCGTCGCCGATCTCGCGCATGCTCGGCGGGTAGCCGCGGCTCGCAACCGAGCGCTGGATCATCTCGAGGATCGCGAGCTGCTTGTCGCTGAGGGACGTGCGCCGACGCGTCTGCGGACGCTCGATCGCCGCGTCAGGGGTGTCCTCGTGCGTGTCGCCGGCGTCCATGGCTCCTCCTCGTCCGCCGGTTCGAGCCCGATGTCGGTGGTCGGTGGTCGAATCGTCCCGGCGATCGAAACTGTATCCGGTCGAGGTCGCTCCGGCAAACATCCGTTCGAGTGTGTCGGCGGATTCTCGGCGAGATCGCCGAGAAGAGGTTGAACATATGTTCGATCGAAGGTATGTTCGGAACACAGATTCGCTTCCGGAACCCCCGGCCCGGCCGCCAGGGGTTCCGGAAGCGGGACTACCCCCAGGAGGACGACATGACCACGCTGAGCTACTTCCCGGCCCCGCCCGCGGCGGCCCGCCCGGTGACGCCCCGGCTGCGTCTCACGCAGCGGGGCCGCGTCGTGTTCGCGACGCTCGCCGCCGTGCCGCTCGTCATCGCGGGGCTCGTGTTCGGCCTCGGCGCCTCGGGTGCGGTCGCGACGCGGGATGCCTCGACGGCCTCGTTCGCGACGGTCACGGTCGACGCCGGGCAGTCGCTGTGGGATCTCGCCGCCGAGATCGCGCCGACCGCCGACCCGCGCGAAGTCGCCGCGCAGATCGTCTCGCTCAACCAGCTCACCTCGACGGTGCTGCAGCCCGGCCAGGAGCTCGCAGTTCCCGCGTCCTACGCCGACTGACCCGCGCAACTGACCCGCTCAGTAGACTCGCGCGGTGGCATCCCTCTCCGATCTTCCGCTGCGCGACGACCTCCGGGGAGCGACGCCGTACGGCGCTCCGCAAGACCCGGTGCGCTACGCCCTCAACGTCAACGAGAACACGCACCCCATCCCGGAGAGCGTGGCCCGCGACATCGTCGAACAGCTCGCGCACGCGGTCATCGGCGTCAATCGCTACCCCGACCGCGAGTTCACCGCCCTGCGGGAGGCCTTCGCCGGCTACCTCGGTCACGGCATCGTCGCCGACCAGATCTGGGCGGCGAACGGGTCCAACGAGGTCATCCAGCACGTGCTCCAGGCGTTCGGCGGTCCCGGGCGTTCCGTGCTCGGGTTCCCGCCCACCTACTCGATGCACCCGATCATCGCGGCGGGCACCGGCACGACCTGGGTGACGGCGTCCGGCGACGACGACTTCACGATCTCGCCCGCGACCGCCGTCGCCGCGATCGAGCGCGCCGACCCCGACCTCGTGTTCTTCTGCGCTCCGAACAACCCCACCGGCACGCCCGTGCCGCTCGAGACGATCGAGGCCGCGTACGCCGCCGCGCGCGGCATGGTGTTCGTCGACGAGGCGTACGCCGAGTTCATGCCCGTCGGGGCGCCGAGCGCCCTCACCCTGCTCCCCGGGCGGGAGCGCCTGCTCGTCTCGCGCACGATGAGCAAGGCCTTCGCCTTCGCGGGCGTGCGCGTCGGGTACCTCGCGGCGGATGCGGCCGTGACCGACGCGCTGCGACTCGTGCGCCTGCCGTATCACCTCTCGGCGCTCACGCAGGCGGCCGCTCTCGCGGCGCTGCGGCACGCTCCCGAGATGCTCGCGATGGTCGACGACATCCGTGGCCAGCGCGACCGGCTCCTGCGCGAACTGCCGGCGCTCGGCTATCGCGCGCACGACAGTCAGGCGAACTTCGTGCTGTTCGACGGCGTCGCCGATCCGGGCGCGACCTTCCGCGCGTTGCGCGAGCGCGACATCCTCATCCGCGACGTCGGGCTGCCCGGCGCGCTGCGCGTCACCGCCGGCACCGAGGAGGAGACCTCGTACTTCCTCGCGGCTCTCGCCGACCTCGGGGCGGGCGGCGCTCGGTAGGCTTCCGGTATGGCCTCCCGCACCGCGACCCTGTCGCGCCGAACGAGCGAATCGAGCATCGAGCTGAGCCTCGACCTCGACGGCACGGGCGCGTCGAACATCTCGACGACGGTGCCGTTCTTCGACCACCTGCTCACGGCATTCAGCAAGCACTCGCTCGTCGACTTGCGCGTCACGGCGTCGGGCGACACCGAGATCGACGTGCACCACACCGTCGAAGACACCGGCATCGTGCTCGGGCAGGCGATCAAGCAGGCCCTCGGCGACAAGTCGGGCATCCGCCGCTACGGTGACGCGCTCGTGCCGCTCGACGAGGCGCTCGCCCAGGCGGTCGTCGACGTCTCCGGCCGCCCGTATCTCGTGCACGGCGGCGAGCCCGCGGGCTTCGCCCACCACCTCATCGGCGGTCACTTCACGGGGTCGATGGTGCGGCACGTGTTCGAGGCGATCGCGTTCAACGCCGCGTTGACGATGCACATCACCGTCGTCGCGGGGCGCGACCCGCACCACATCGCCGAGGCGGAGTTCAAGGCGTTCGCGCGGGCGTTCCGCGCCGCCGTCGAGCCCGACCCGCGGGTCACCGGCATCCCGTCGACGAAGGGCGCGCTGTAGCCGTGGCGACCCGCAGATCCGTGGTCGTGCTCGACTACGGCTCCGGCAACGTGCATTCGGCGGTGAAGGCGCTCGAAGCGGCGGGAGCCGACGTCGAACTCACCGCCGACCGCACCAAGGTCATGGAGGCCGACGGCCTGCTCGTGCCCGGTGTCGGGGCGTTCGCGGCGGTCATGGCGGCGCTCACCTCGGTGCGCGGCGGCGAACTGATCGAGCGGCGGCTCGCGGGCGGGCGGCCGGTGCTCGGCATCTGCGTCGGCATGCAGGTGCTGTTCGAGCGCGGCGTCGAGCGCGGCGTCGACACCGAGGGGCTCGGCGAGTGGCCCGGCGTCGTCGATGAACTGCCCGCCGAGGTGCTGCCGCACATGGGCTGGAACACGGTCGACGCCCCCGAGGACTCGGTGCTCTTCGCGGGTCTGCGCGACGAGCGGTTCTACTTCGTGCACTCCTACGCGGCCCGCTCCTGGGACCTCGACGTCTACGGGTCGTTCGCGCAGCCGCGCGTCACCTGGGCCGATCACGGCGGGCGGTTCGTCGCGGCCGCCGAGAACGGCCCGCTCGCCGCGACCCAGTTCCACCCGGAGAAATCGGGCGCGCCCGGCATCCGTCTGCTGGCCAACTGGCTCGGCAGTCTCTGACGGCGCGCTACGATCACATACTCGTGACCGAATTCAGTTCCGCCCCCAAGCTCACCCTGCTCCCCGCCGTGGATGTCGCGGACGGCAAGGCGGTGCGGCTCACGCAAGGTGAGGCGGGCAGCGAGACGAGCTACGGCGATCCCGTCGAAGCCGCTGCGAACTGGGCGGATCAGGGCGCGGAATGGATCCACCTCGTCGATCTGGATGCCGCCTTCGGCCGCGGCACCAACCACGGCGTCATCAAGAAGGTCATCAAGAACACCCCGCGCCGCGTCAACATCGAGCTCTCCGGCGGGATCCGCGACGACGCGTCGCTCGAGGCGGCGCTCGCGACGGGTGCCCGGCGCATCAACCTCGGCACCGCCGCCCTCGAGAACCCCGAGTGGGCGGCGCACGTCATCGCTGAGTACGGCGAGGCGATCGCCGTCGGTCTCGACGTGCGCGGCACGACGCTCGCCGCGCGCGGCTGGACGCAGGAGGGCGGCGACCTCTGGCAGGTCTTCGACCGCCTCGAGGAGGCCGGATGCGCACGCTACGTCGTGACCGACGTCACCAAGGACGGCACCCTCAAGGGCCCGAACGTCGAACTGCTGACGCAGGTCTGTCAGCGCACTGACAAGCCCGTCATCGCGTCGGGCGGCATCGCGAATCTCGACGACATCGCCGAGCTCCGCACGCTCGTGCCGCAGGGTCTCGAGGGCGCGATCGTCGGCAAGGCGCTGTACGCCGGCGCGTTCACGCTTCCCGAAGCGCTCGACGTCGCCGGGGACTGAGCGCGTAGTGACGGGCGCCACCGACTCGGCGGGGGTGCCGTGGGCGGGGCGCGCCTTCGCCGAGAACCCGAGCGCCGACGACGACGGATCGGCCGACCCGGGGCTCCTCGAGGCGGTGACCCGGTTCCGCGCGGCCGAGGTCGGGATGACCGAGGTCGTCGCGGCGCTCGGGGTCGCGCGTCTGCTCGTGCCGCTCGTGACCCATCGTGGCGACGAGGGGGTCGGGGCGCACGGACAGGTCGTCGACAAGACCCAGGAGCTCGCCCTCGTGACGGTCGAGGGTCCCGACGGGCGCTCCGTGCTGCCCGTCTTCTCGTCCGTCGAGACGATGCGCTCCTGGAACCCGGCAGCGCGTCCGATCCCCGTGACCGCGCCGCGCGCCGCGCTCGCTGCCGCCGCCGAGGGGGTCGGCGCGATCGTGCTCGACCCCGGATCGCCGACCGAGTTCGCCGTGCGACGCCCCGGGTTCGAGGCGCTCGCGACGGGTGGCGCGTTCGTGCCGTGCTACGCCGACGACCGCGTGCTCGCGGCCGTCGTCGAGGCGTCGGCGGGGGAGGGTGCGGTGCGCGGCGTGCAGCTCGCCCCCGGGGATCCGGACGCGCGCCTCACCGGCCCCGAACTCGTCGTCGTGCTCGCGCTCGCACCGGGTCTCGATCGCGGGGCCCTCGACGCGCTCCTGGCTCGTCTCGGCGAGGCGTGGGCGGCATCCGCCGTCATCGCGGAGCGCGTCGACTCGATCGCCGTGCGCCTCGCGACCGCCTGACCGACTAATCCGCCAATCTCGGGGCTTCGCGGTCGGCAATCCGTGACAGGTGCGACGGATTGGCGGCCTTGCCGACGGCTCAGGTGACGGGACCGGTGTACTTCTCGCCGGGACCCTTGCCGATCGGGTCGGGAACGACCGAGGCCTCGCGGAACGCGAGCTGCACCGACCGAAGACCGTCGCGCAGCGCGCGCGCGTGGTGGTCGCCGAGGTGCGGCGCGGCGGCCGTCACGAGTCCCGCGAGCGCGTCGATGAGCTTGCGCGCCTCGTCGAGGTCGACCCGCGGGTCGTCCTCCGCGAGACCGCACTGCACGGCCGCCGCGGAGAGCAGGTGCACGGCGACGGTGTTGATGACTTCGACGGCCGGGACGTCGGCGATGTCCCGCACCTCCGGTTCGACGTTCACGGGAGCGTCCTCGATCTGTCGTCCGAACGCGTCCTGTGCCAAACCGGGGTCCTCTGCTATCCTGATGCGGGCTCCGGGGCCATCTCCCCGGTAACGAAGCGGAGAATCCTCCCACCCGTCGCCTGATCTCAAGGCTACCGGGTCTGTTTCACTCCGCCGGTCGGCGGCTCTCGAGAGAGGGCCGGGATCGGTAGCCAGGGTGAGAGCGACATGACGTTCTGCGGAACGACGCGTCGCGGTGGGCGTCTTCCTTCGTGTTCTGTCAGCGAAAGGAACCCACACATCAGCGATCCCAGAACGAACGACCGGATCCGCGTGCCCCAGGTCCGCCTGGTGGGCCCGGCAGGAGAACAGGTCGGCGTCGTGCGCATCGAAGACGCGCTGCGTCTCGCGCAGGAAGCCGAACTGGATCTGGTCGAGGTTGCCCCGAACTCCGTCCCGCCCGTGGTGAAGATCATGGACTACGGCAAGTTCAAGTACGAGCAGGCTCAGAAGCTCAAGGAAGCCCGGCGCAACCAGGCGAACACGATCCTCAAGGAGGTTCGGTTCCGCCTCAAGATCGACAAGCACGACTACGAGACCAAGCGCAAGCGCGCGGAGGGATTCCTCCAGGGCGGGGACAAGGTGAAGGCCATGATCCTCTTCCGCGGCCGGGAGCAGTCCCGACCGGAGCAGGGCGTCCGCCTCCTGCAGCGCTTCGCCGAGGATGTCGCAGAGTTCGGCACCGTCGAGTCCACCCCGACGATCGACGGTCGCAACATGGTCATGGTGATCGGCCCGCTCAAGAGCAAGGTCGATGCCAAGGCCGAAGCCCAGGCCAAGAAGGCCGAGACCAAGGCGGCGACGCGGACCCCCGCGGAGCCCACAGAAGAGGAAAGCAGCAATGCCTAAGCAGAAGACGCACTCCGGTGCCAAGAAGCGCTTCAAGATCACCGGCAGCGGCAAGGTCATGAAGCAGGGAGCGGGCATGCGCCACAACCTCGAGGGCAAGTCCTCGACGCTGACGCGCCGCCTCAACCAGGAGGTCGTGCTGAAGCCGCAGGACGCCAAGGTCATCAAGAAGCTCCTCGGCAAGTAAGCCCGGACCGGACTAAGGAAAAGCAAAATGGCACGTGTCAAGAGAGCGGTCAACGCCGCCAAGAAGCGCCGGACGATCCTCGAGCGCGCCGAGGGCTACCGCGGCCAGCGGTCGCGCCTCTACCGCAAGGCGAAGGAGCAGGTCACCCACTCCCTCGTCTACGCCTACCGCGACCGTCGCGCGAAGAAGGGCGAGTTCCGTCGCCTCTGGATTCAGCGCATCAACGCCGCGGCCCGCGCGAACGGCCTCACCTACAACCGTCTGATCCAGGGTCTGGGTCTCGCGGGCGTCGAGGTCGACCGTCGCATCCTCGCCGAGCTCGCCGTCAACGAGCCGGCGACGTTCGCCGCGCTCGTGGAGACCGCGAAGAAGGCGCTCCCGGCCGACGTGAACGCGAAGGCCGACGCGGCGTAATCCGCTCCGCATCGCCCGAGGGCGGCATCCCGAGTTCGGCTCAGGATGCCGCCCTCTCGCGTTTCGTCCACCGCGCGTTCACTCCCCGTCCGTAGGCTGAGGCCATGATCGACAACCCGCGTTCGCCGCGGGTGCGAGCCGTCGCGAAACTCGCCAAGCGCGGGGCGCGGGCCGAGACCGGGCTCTTCCTCGTGGAGGGTCCGCAGGCCGTCGCCGAGGCGCTCACCTTCCGTCCCGACATGCTCGTCGACGTCTACGCGACGCGGTCGGCCCTCGACCGGCACGCCGACCTCGTGCGCGCCGCGACCGACGTGGGGCTCGCCGTCGAGACGGTCTCCGACGCGGTGCTCGACACCATGGCCGACACCGTGACACCGCAGGGCGTCATCGCGACGTGCCGGCAGTTCCCGATCTCGGTGACCGATCTGCTCGCGATGCGACCGCGACTCGTGGCGATCCTCGAGGAGGTGCGCGACCCCGGCAACGCGGGCACCATCATCCGGGCTGCGGATGCCGCGGGCGCCGACGGGGTCATCTTCACCGGCAACAGCGTGGACGCTTACAACCCGAAGGTCGTGCGCTCGACGACGGGGTCGATCTTCCACATGCCGGTCGCGCAGCACGTCACCCTCGACGAGGCGCTCGCGGCCGTGCGGGCGGCGGGGCTGCAGGTGCTCGCCGCCGATGTGAAGGGGGCGGACCTCCCGCGCGTGCGCGACCTGCTCGGCGCGCCGACGGCCTGGGTGTTCGGCAACGAGGCGCACGGTCTCGCCGACGAGCAGCTGCGACTCGTCGATCGGGTCGTGAAGGTGCCGATCTACGGGCACGCCGAGTCGCTCAACCTCGCGACGGCGGCCTCGGTGTGCCTGTACGAGTCGGCGTTCGCGCAGCGCTCGTCCTGATTCGTCGGGTTCACTCGCGTGTGACGAGTGTGTGACGTTCCGCTCCAGCGGTTGACCCCCGGTCGGGGGACATGATGCACTGAACCGATGGAGCCTCTGCTCGTCTTGGACGCCGTCGACAAGCACTTCGGCGATCTGCACGTCCTGAAGAGCATCTCGACGACCGTGGCGCCGGGCGAAGTCGTCGTCGTCATCGGACCGTCCGGGTCGGGCAAGTCGACCCTGTGTCGCGCGATCAACCGGCTCGAGACGATCGACTCCGGGCGCATCCTGATCGACGGCGTGCCGCTGCCCGAGGAGGGGCGCGCTCTCGCGAAGCTGCGGGCCGACGTGGGCATGGTGTTCCAGTCGTTCAACCTGTTCGCGCACAAGACGGTGCTCGAGAACGTCACGCTCGGCCCGACGGTCGTGCGCGGCGTGAAACCCGACGCCGCGAAGAAGAAGGCGATGGAGCTGCTCGACCGCGTGGGGGTCGCGGACCAGGCGGCGAAGATGCCGGCCCAGTTGAGCGGCGGTCAGCAGCAGCGCGTCGCCATCGCGCGCTCGCTCGCGATGGAGCCCAAGCTCATGCTCTTCGACGAGCCGACGTCGGCGCTCGACCCGGAGATGATCAACGAGGTGCTCGACGTCATGGTCGGCCTCGCGAAAGACGGCATGACGATGATCGTCGTCACGCACGAGATGGGATTCGCCCGGAAGGCCGCGAACCGCGTGCTCTTCATGGCGGAAGGCGCCCTCGTCGAGGAGGCCGCCCCCGAAGACTTCTTCACGAAGCCGAGCTCCGATCGAGCGAAGGACTTCCTGTCGAAGATCCTCACCCACTGACCGGTGGGGCGAGGAACCGCATGGCAATGGAGGGAACCATGAGAGTCCGCAACAATCGCACAGCACTCACGTTCGGAGCACTCGCCGTCGCGGGCGCGCTCGCCCTGTCGGGATGCGTCGATTCGTCGAGCCCCGAGGCCGACCCGAGCGAGCCGATGGAGGAGTTCGAGGCGGTGCCCTTCGACGAAGGCACCACGATGGCCGAACTCTCCGAGGCCGGCGCGATCACGATCGGCACGAAGTTCGCGCAGCCGCTCTTCGGTCTCGAGGGTCCCGACGGCAAGCCCGTCGGCTTCGACGTCGAGATGGGCAAGATCATCGCGATGCACCTCGGCATCCCCGAGGACGGCATCACGTGGACCAACACCGTCTCCGCCAACCGTGAACCGTTCATCCAGTCCGGTGAGGTCGACATCGTCATCGCGACCTACACGATCAACGACGCCCGCAAAGAGGTGATCTCGTTCGCCGGGCCCTACTACGAGGCCGGGCAGGACATCCTCGTCGCGGCGGGCAACCCGGAGGGGATCGACGGGCCGGAGTGGTTCGCCGACAACCCCGACGCCAAGGTGTGCACCGTGAGCGGCTCGACGTCGCTCGTGAACATCCAGGAGTACACCTCGAACGTGCTCGAGGCGGCCGACTACGCCGACTGCCTGGAGCCGATCCGCTCCGGCGAGGCTGTCGCCGTGACGACCGACAACGTCATCCTCGCGGGTCTCGCCGACCAGAACGCCGGTGAGTTCGAGGTCGTGAACAACCCGTTCACCGCCGAGCCGTACGGCATCGGGCTGCCGAAGGACGACGACGCGTTCCGCGCGTGGATCAACGACGTGCTCGAGGCCTCGTACGCCGACGGCAGCTGGGCTGCCGCCTGGGAGTCGACCGCGGGTGCCGTGCTCGACCTGCCGGACCCGCCGGCCGTCGACCGGTACTGACGTCGGATCGGGAGGGGCGTCCGAACGGGCGCCCCTCCCGGCACCCCTGAGCCCGAGAGGAGAGCCGTATGGATGCCGTCATCGAGCAGTTCCCGCGACTCTTCGACGGGTTCACCAAGACCCTCGCCCTGCTGGGCATTGCGGGCGTCGGTGCGCTCGTCTTCGGCACCTTCGTCGCGGGATTCCGGGTCTCGCCGATCGCCCCGCTGCGCGCCTTCGCGGCCGTCTTCACCGAGATCGTGCGCAACATCCCGCTCACGCTCATCCTGTTCGGGTTTGCCACCCTCGGGCCGTATCTCGGTGCCCAGGGCGGGTACTTCGTGCTCGCGGCGATCGGGCTGACGCTCTACACGACCCCGTTCATCGCCGAGGCGATCCGCTCGGGGATCAACGGCATCCCCGTCGGCCAGGCGGAGGCGGCGCGCAGCCTCGGCCTCGGCTTCGGCCAGGTGCTCGGGCACGTCATCCTGCCGCAAGCGGTGCGCATGGTCATCCCGCCGATCATCAACGTGCTCATCGCGCTCACCAAGAACACCTCCGTCGCGGGAGGGTTCTTCGTCGTGGAGCTCTTCGCGTCGTCGCGCAACGCGATCAACGCGCGCGGCGACGAGGTGATGGCGATCCTCCTCGCGGTCGCGGCGTTCTACCTGCTCGTGACGGTGACGCTCGGCATCATCGCCGGGCAGGTCGAGAAGCGCGTGGCGGTGGCCCGATGACGAGCGTGCTGTACGACACCCCCGGGCCGAAGGCGAAGCGCCGCGCCCGCATCATCTCGGTCGTCGCGGTGCTCGCGATCGTCGGCGTGCTCGTCGCCGTGGTCGTCGCCCTCGCGGTGCCCCGCACGACGGCGACCGGTCAGGTGCTCCCCGGCCTGTTCGATCCGAGCCGCTGGGACGTCTTCAACGACCTCGTGGTATGGCGCGCGATCGGCAACGGGGTGCTCGGCACGTTGCAGATGGCGGGACTCGCCGCGGTGCTCGCGATCGTCGTCGGCGTGCTGTTCTCGTTCGCCCGCACGGCGTCGCTCGCGGTCATCCGCATCCCCTCGATCGTCGTCCTCGAGTTCTTCCGCGGCATGCCCGTGCTGCTCATGATGCTCTTCATCCTGCTCGTCTTCTCGACGGGCGCGTACTGGGCGGGCGTGTCGGCACTCGCGCTCTACAACGGCGCGATCATCGGCGAGATCCTCCGGGCCGGCATCGCGGCGCTCCCGCGGGGACAGCGCGAGGGAGGTCTCTCGATCGGGCTCACGGCGCTCAGCACGCGCCTGCGCATCGAGTTCCCGCAAGCGGCGCGCAACATGCTGCCGATCATCATCGCCCAGCTCGTCGTGCTGCTGAAGGACACCGCGCTCGCCTACATCCTCTCCTACAGCGAGCTGCTCTATGTGGCGACCAAGACGTTGCCGAACTTCTTCGGCAACCGCTACCTGTACTCGTTCTTCTTCGTCGCGCTGCTCGTCTACCTGGGCATGAACCTCCTGCTGTCGTTCTTCGCGCGGTTCGTGGCGAAGCGCACGGGTCCGGGCGGCCGGATCGTGCGACCGCGCATCCCGCGGCGGGGCGTGCACCCCGAGGGCGACATCGACATGTCGCGCGTGCCGGATGCGGGCATGGGCGGCGGCACCGGCGCGACATAGCCGCCACTAAGCTCGTCCCTCGTGTCACAGATCACCGAAGCCGCCGTCGCCGCGGCGGTCGAGCAGGCGCTCGCGGCGTTCGCGGCGGCCACGGATTCCGCGGCGCTGAAGGCCGCGCGGGCCGCGCACACGGCCGACGGCAGCCCGCTCGCGAAGCTCAACGCGTCGATGCGCGACGTGCCGAACGACCAGAAGGCCGCCGCGGGCAAGCTCGTCGGTGAGGCGCGGGGCCGCGTGAACGCCGCCGCCGCGGAGGCGCAGGCGCGCATCGAGTCCGCCGAGGAGACCGCGCAGCTCGCGGCCGAAGCGGTCGACGTGACCGCGGTGCCGTCCCGCCGTCGGCTCGGTGCCCGGCATCCGCTCTCGCTGCTCATGGAGCAGATGGGCGACGTCTTCGTCGCGATGGGCTGGGAGGTCGCCGAAGGCCCCGAGCTCGAGCACGCCTGGTTCAACTTCGACGCGCTCAACATCGACCCCGACCACCCGGCGCGCGGCGAGCAGGACACCTTCTACGTCGAGCCCGCCGACCGTCACCTCGTGCTGCGCAGCCAGACGTCGAACGTGCAGATCCGGTCGCTGCTCGACCGGCCCCTGCCGCTCTACGTCGTCGCGCCCGGCAAGGTGTTCCGCAAGGACGAGCTGGATGCCACCCACACCCCGGTGTTCCACCAGATCGAGGGCATCGCGATCGACCGCGGCCTGACGATGGCGCACCTGCGCGGCACCCTCGAGCACCTCGCGCGCGCGATGTTCGGCGAGGGCGCGCAGATCCGCCTGCGCCCGAACTACTTCCCGTTCACCGAGCCGAGCGCCGAGATGGACGTCTGGCAGCCGAACGCCAAGGGCGGCGCGCGCTGGGTGGAGTGGGGCGGCTGCGGCATGGTGAACCCCAACGTGTTGCGCAGCGCGGGTGTCGACCCCGACGAGTACCAGGGGTTCGCGTTCGGGATGGGCATCGAGCGCACGCTGCAGTTCCGCAACGACATGAACGACATGCGCGACATGGTCGAGGGCGATGTGCGCTTCTCGCAGCAGTTCGGGATGGTGGTCTGAGATGAGAGTCCCGATCAGCTGGCTCGGCGAGTGGGTCGACCTGCCCGACGACGTGACCCTCGACCACCTGCACGCGGCACTCGTCAAGGTCGGCTTCGAGGAGGAGGACGTGCACGGCTTCGACGTGCAGGGTCCCGTCGTCGTCGGTCAGGTGCTCGAGTTCACGCCGGAGCCGCAGAGCAACGGCAAGACCATCAACTGGTGTCAGGTCGATGTCGGGGAGTCCGAGCCGCGTGGCATCGTGTGCGGGGCGCACAACTTCGTCGTCGGCGACAAGGTCGTCGTCTCGCTGCCCGGCGCCGTGCTGCCCGGGCCGTTCCCGATCTCGGCTCGGAAGACGTACGGCCACGTCTCCGACGGCATGATCGCCTCGGCCCGTGAGCTCGGGCTCGGCGACGAGCACGACGGCATCCTGCGGCTGGAGTCGCTCGGCCTGGACCCCGCGGTCGGCACCGACGCGATCGCCTTGCTCGGCCTCGACGACGCCGCCGTGGAGATCAACGTCACGCCCGACCGCGGCTACGCGCTCTCGATCCGCGGCGTCGCGCGCGAATACGCGCACTCGACGGGCGCGTCGTTCCGCGATCCGGCGCTCGCGCCCGTCGTCGGCTCCGCGAGCGGCTACGCGGTCGTCGTCGACGACGCCGCCCCGATTCGCGGGCGGGTCGGCTGCGACGCCTTCGCCGCCCGGGTCGTGCGCGGCGTAGACGCCACCCGGCCCACCCCGCCGGAGATGATCGCGCGCCTGAAACTCGCCGGCATCCGCTCGATCTCGCTGCCGGTCGACATCAGCAACTACGTCATGCTCGAGCTGGGTCAGCCCACGCACACCTACGACCTCAACCAGCTCACGGGCGGCATCACGGTACGCCGCGCCGCCGCGGGGGAGACCCTCGAGACGCTCGACGGCCAGGTGCGGAAGCTGGATGCCGACGACCTGCTCATCACCGACGAGTCGGGCCCGATCGGGCTCGCGGGCGTCATGGGCGGTCTCGCGACCGAGGTGACCGACGCGACCACCGACATCCTCGTCGAGGCGGCGCACTTCGATCCGGTCACGATCGCGCGCACGGCGCGCCGACACAAGCTGTGGAGTGAGGCGTCGAAGCGCTTCGAGCGCGGCGTCGACCCGACGCTCGGTCCGATCGCCGCGCAGCGCGTCGCCGACCTGCTCGTGGAGCTCGCGGGAGGCACGATCGACCCGCTCGGCGCCGTGCTGCCCGCCGCGACCACGTCGACGGCGATCGTGTTCGCCCCGCGCGAGGCTGCCGAACTGATCGGGGTCGAGTACTCCGACGACGAGGTGCGCGCGACGCTCGAACTCATCGGCGCCACGGTCGTCGCGGGGCCCGACGGGTGGACGGTGACGCCGCCGACCTGGCGCCCCGACCTCGCGACCCCGGCCGACCTCGTCGAAGAAGTGGCGCGCATCACCGGGTACGACCGCATCCCGTCGGTGCTGCCCACGGCCCCGCCCGGACGCGGCTGGACGCGCGAGCAGGCCGCACGGCGCCGCCTCGCGCAGACCCTCGCCGCCGCGGGACTCACCGAGGTGCTCGCCTACCCGTTCCAGTCGGCCGCGACGGTCGAGGCCTTCGAGCCCGGCGCGGCGGCGGTGCAGCTCGCGAACGCACTCGACCCGCACTCGCCCTTCCTGCGTCGCACGCTCATCCCGGGCCTGCTCGACACCGCTCGGCGCAACCTGTCGCGCGGGCTGACCGATCTGGCGCTGTTCGAGATCGGCACCGTCTTCCGCCCCGAACCGGGAGTCGCCTACGGCACCGCCGAGCTGCCGCCGGGAGCGATCGAACTCGCGCCCGACGTGCTCGCCGGGCTCACCGCCGGTCTTCCGCCGCAACCGCGTCGGGTCGCGGTGCTGTTCCTCGGCGATGCGGTCGCGAAGCAACCGGGTGCGGCGGCGGTGCCGTCGGGTCTCGCCGACGCCCTCGACGCGGTCGCGACCGTCGGTCTCGCGCTCGCCGCCGACATCCGCCCGGTCGCCGGTCATCACCCCGTGCTGCACCCCGGGCGCACCGCCGAGCTGCGCGTCGGCGACACGATCGTCGGCGTCGCGGGCGAGCTGCTGCCGTCGCTCGCGCGTGAGCTCGATCTGCCCGGTGTCGTCGCGATCGCCGAGCTCGACGTCGACGCGTTGCTCGCCCTCGGGGCGACGGAGATCGCGGCCCGCCCGATCGGCACCTTGCCGGCGGCGACGCAGGACGTGTCGCTCGTCGTCGCTGCCGACCTCCCGTCCGCGGCCGTGCGCGACGCGTTCGTCGAGGGCGCCGGTGAGTTGCTCGAAGACGCGCGGCTCGTGGACGACTACCGCGGATCCGGCGTGCCCGACGGGTCGAAATCGCTCACCTTCGCCCTTCGGTTCCGCGCCGCCGACCGCACGCTGACGGCGGCGGAGGCGACCGAGGCGAAGCTCGCGGGCGTCGCCCTCGCGGCCTCGAGGGCCGGGGCGAGCCTCCGCGAGTAGCCCACGTGGTCTGACCTGACGAACGCGCCGCCCCGGATCGGGACGGCGCGTTCGGTCGTTCGGGGTGCGGCTACTTCTTGCCGCCGCCGAGGAGGCCGCCGAGCAGCCCGCCGAGGAGGTCGCCCGTCGAGTTCGACGACGAGGACGAGCCACCGCCGAGAAGGCCGCCGAGCAGGTCGCCGATCGCGCCGCCCGTCGAGGTCTCCTCCTTCGCCGGCTCCTCCTTCTTGCCGCCGAGGAACTGCTCGGCGAGCCAGGCGAGCACGATGGGCGCGACGATCGGCAGCACCTGCTTGATGATGTCGCCCGTGACGTCGCCCGCGCTCGACGCCTTCGTCGCGGTCGCCGCGAGCTTGGTGGCGACGGCATCCTGCTTGTCGCCGTAGACGTTCTTCACGATCTTCTTGCCGTCTTCGGTGTCGATCTCCGACACCTTCTTCTTCACGCCGCCGCGGTCGTGGCTGAGGGCCTTCTCGAGCGAGGCCGCACCCTTCGGGTCCTGGGCGTTGGCGGCCATCCCCGCGACGAGGCCGGGGACGATCTGCTGCACGGCGGCTTCGGCGACCGACTCGTCGATGCCGAGCTGCTTCGCGATGTCGTCGACGGGGATCTGCTTGAGCAGCGAGCTGAGGTCAGCCATGAATTCCTTCTTCCGTATCGCCAGCCCACATCGAGCCCGCGTTCAGGGATCAGATTATCGCTCGGCGTCGCGGGCAGAGTATGGTCGATTCCGTGGAACTGACGCGGGAGGACATCCGGGGCTTCGAGCTCCGTCCGCTCCGTCGCGCGCGCCGACCGTAGGCGACGTCGCACCGCCGAGCCTCTGAGCGCTCGCGTGACGTCGCCTCTCACAGTCCACGTCCGTCGAACCTGAAGGCCTCGTCCATGTCTGTTTCCGTCGCCGTCGCCGGCGCGAGCGGCTACGCCGGCGGGGAGCTGCTCCGGCTGCTCGCCGCCCATCCCGAGTTCGAGATCGCGACCGTCACGGCGCACTCCAACGCCGGGCAGCCGCTGTCGTCGGTGCATCCGCACCTCGTCTCCCTTGGGCACCTCTCGCTGCAGGAGACCACGCC
>Ga0209066_10002835_pt1 | contig 20481 bp, 16 predicted proteins | sample All_14_2_FD_187198 | JGI IMG/M metagenome (GOLD analysis project Ga0209066, IMG submission 187198) | Freshwater microbial communities in response to fracking from Pennsylvania, USA - Allegheny Zone_MetaG_DW_15 (SPAdes) (version 2) ... | reverse complement strand
ATTTTCATCTGATCAGACTTCATTTATTCGGGCTTCTAAGACTTGGCGAGCATTTCGGGATCTTCAACCCAAGCCGGCAGAAATCGGCAAAGCAATAAAACAAAACAACATTCCATTTCGAATTATCATGGGAAAATACGACCAAGTAATTCGTCCAAAACAAGCCTATGCTTTTGAAAAAAAATGTGGACTTCACAATACTGTGGTTGAAGTTCCGAATGGACATAATTTCTTTAAAAAATCGGCCATAAATAAGTTTGTAGACCTGTTACCTTTTATGGATGAATAACTATCTTTGTTCAAACGTCAGAGCTATGCAACGGATTTTATCACAACAAGAAATTGATCAAAAAATCACTCGATTAGGTCACCAAGTCCTCGAAAATTGTTTCGAAGAACCCGTAATTTATATTGGTGGAATCTGTGGCAATGGTATTATACTCGCTGAGCGACTGAAAACAATTATTTCATCCGTTTCTGATCAGCAAATAGAAGTGTTTGAGATAATTGTGAATAAAGATGAACCTTGGAGTGAGCCCATTCGTTTATCCATCGAAGAAAGCAAGTTAAAACATGGCTATATTCTATTGGTTGATGATGTACTAAACTCTGGAAAAACAATGCAGTACGCACTGGTTAAGATTTTGGAACAACCTACTAAAGCAATTAAAACGGTTGCTCTCGTTGATAGAACGCATCGTCGTTACCCAATTAAAGCAGATTTCGTTGGAATTAGTTTGTCAACCACATTGAAAGAACGTGTGGAAGTAGAATTAAGCGATACCAATTCTCACGCATACTTGCTATGAAAAAAACAACCGAATCTAGTTCGAACTACTCGAGTCTCGAAAATATGTCAACGACTGATTTGTTGACTAATATGAATAATGAAGACAAAACAGTTCCTCTTGCCATCGAAAAGGAAATCCCTGCAATTGAATCATTTGTTGATGCTTGTTTTGAACGAATGAAAACTGGTGGTCGCTTGTTTTACATTGGTGCAGGAACGAGTGGAAGATTGGGCATTGTAGACGCAAGTGAATGTCCACCTACATTTGGAGTAGAACATGGAATTGTAGTTGGAATAATTGCTGGAGGAGATACCGCTATCCGCAAAGCAGTTGAATTCGCGGAAGATGATATTCATCAAGGCTGGATTGATTTAAGTGCTCACAACATTAATTCGAATGATACTTTAGTAGGAATTGCTGCATCTGGCACAACCCCTTATGTTCTAGGAGCAATCGATAAAGCAAAAGAAATTGGTGTGCTTACTGCAGGAATTTCTTGTAATCCAGGAAGTCCATTATCTAAAGTTGTTGACTACCCAATTACTCCTGAAGTTGGACCTGAATTCGTAACAGGTAGTACACGTATGAAATCTGGAACTGCACAAAAATTAGTATTGAACATGATTTCAACTTCCTTGATGATCAAACTTGGTCGTGTAAAGGGAAATAAGATGGTCGATATGCAATTAAGCAATAATAAATTGGTTGACCGTGGTGTTAAAATGATCATGGATGAAATCAATGTTTCTTATTCAGAAGCAGAAGAATTGTTAAAGCAGCACCATTCTGTGCGCAATTCGGTTGACCATTATTTAGCACAAAAAAAAGAGGCTTAACACCTCTCTCTTTTTAATTTCTGATAAATTCTCTGTACTCTATCTTGGTCGCATCAAATGTGAACAGTGGAATGATTGTCTTCGCATTGTCTTTATCAATAATTCGAGGATATAAATACTTCGCGATTTCTAAACGATTTGCTTCGAAGGTATAGATTTCAACTAATTTGTATGCTTGAGAAGCTGTCATGCACGTTCCAACAAAATCTTTCTTTGTTAAATCCATTTTGTCTTCTTCAAAATTGAATTGTTCCAAATCTTTCAGGTAAACATTTACATCACCCATAATTTTCTGACAAGAAACAAAATTCTGAGAAGTAGCACTTGAAACAACTTGATTAGAACCATTATTCACGTTAGTGTTCGTGTTGGTGTTTTGACCATTCAAATTCGTGTTAGTTGAAATCGTTTGAGTTCCACCTGATGTTGTGGTTTGAGTGCCATTTGTTGTAACAGTCGTTGTTGTTGTCTGATTTACTGTTTGAGTCTCGTTTACAGTTGTATTCGTTCCAACTCCCGTTCCAGACATATTAATTGACATGTTCACACCACCTTGCCCATTATTCATTGTTGGATCAGTTACGTTCAGATTCATATTAATACCGACATTTCCATTTTGCATAGTTGGATCAGTTGTGGTTGTGGTTTGTTGAGTATTAATCGTCGTTGTTCCACCAACTTGTTGAGATTGACCAGAACCAGCATTGGTGGTTGTTGAGGTCTGTTGTCCGTTACCTGAAGTGTTTATGGTGACATTTCCATTTTGCTGCGTATTCACAGGAGTTGTAGTTTGTTGGGTGTTTGTTGTTGCCGTTTGAGTTACGACAGCATCTGAATATACAGCTGAATTATTTGGTCTATAGATGATGTTTGTTCCCGTTCCATTTTGACCATTTGCAGGTTCCATTCCAATCAATTGTAATTTTCCTTTACCTTTTTTGAAAATAACTCTTGTTGTCACAAAACTTGGTTCATCCAACATGAAATTCTTGTCAATGTCACCTGTTTTTCCATCTGCAAAAATCAATTTCACTGAATAGGAACCATTATTTATTCCACTAACTGAAACATTTGTTTGTGGTGTTGAATTCTGCTTAATACCATTTAGAATAACATAGAATTGTTGACCACCATTATTAAAGATGGTTAATGTACTTTGTCCGAAAGAAATCAAACAAACGAACAAGAATAAAAGTGTAGTAATTTTTTTCATATCTATTTTTTTTGTGCGCCATTTGCGAAGACCATGCCAAATTAGAACAAAGAATCCATTTGAACAAATAAGAATAACATATTAATTTCTTGAAAATGAATCACGTTATCCGATTCCAATTAACTTTGTGAAGATGCATTATGCTATAGTAGATATCGAAACAACTGGTGGAAGTCCAAAAAACTCAAAAATCACTGAGATTGCGATTTATAAGCATGATGGAAAACAAATTATTGGCGAATTTTCAAGTTTGGTCAATCCCGAAATGCAGATTCCAGAATTCATTGTACGCTTAACTGGCATCAATGATCGGATGGTTGAAAATTCACCAAAGTTTTATGAAATTGCCAAGCAGATAATTGAATTTACGGAAGATTGCGTTTTTGTCGCTCATAACGTTGGATTCGATTATGGAATTATTCGTCACGAGTTCAAGACATTGGGATACGATTTTAGAAGACCGCATTTGTGTACCGTTAGAGCATCTCGTTATGTAATTCCAGGAAAAGAGTCATATAGCTTAGGGAAACTCGTCAGAAGTCTTGGAATTGAAATCAAAGATCGTCACAGAGCTGGAGGAGATGCATTGGCAACAGCACATTTATTTACCTTGTTGATTGAAAAGGATCCGAGTGACTTGGCAACCTTTATTCAACAGGAAGTTAATCCGCGTATTTTGCACCCGAATCTAGACTTAGAGAATTTAGAAGAAATCCCATTAAAAACGGGAATCTATAAATTTTACAATGAGTTTAACCAATTGATTTATATTGGAAAAAGTAAGCAAATCAAGAATCGCGTAGATCAACATTTACGCAATACGAAGACAAAGAAAGGAATTCAAATGCGCCAAGAAATCACGCGTATTGAATTTGAATTAACAGGAAACGAATTGATTGCTTTGTTGTATGAATCTGATTTAATCAAACAACATAAGCCGATTTATAACCGAATGCTTCGCAAGAGCTCTTTCCCATATTTTCGTATGAAGATGAAAATGGCTACAAAAGACTTTATGCTGGTTCGACATCTAAATCAACTGAAATTCCCTTAACGAGTTTCTCAACTAAAAAAGAGGGGACTCAATACCTTGAATACATTTGTCAGAAATTTGAGCTTTGTCAAAAACTATGTGATTTGTACCCTACAAACAGCGCATGTTTTCATCATTCTATAAAGCAGTGCAAAGGCGCTTGCGTCAAAGAAGAAACAAGTGAAGATTATAATCAGCGTGTAACTGCTCTCATTGACGAGTTAATGATGAATGGAGAATCTTTTTACATCGTAGATAAAGGAAGACATAAGAATGAAAAAAGTATCATTCTAATTGAGCGGGGTTCATTTCAAGGATTTGGATTTGCACCATATCATTTTAATTCACAGCCAATTAGTCGTTGGAAAAAGTTTATTGAAATTCGTGATGAAAACAGAGATACGCGCACTATTATAAGCATGTATTTAAGAAAACACAAAAGCACTTTACAAATTATACCGTTTTAAGGTAGAAAGTTGTTTTCAGTCACCCAGTGCACGACTAACATTAAGACCACCAATCCAACAAACACAATCATCTTGTCCTTTTTTAATATGGACGAAATATCTTGCCGAATAGTTGGCATAAAAAAAGCCGAATCAAATGATTCGGCTTTTTCTTCAATTATAAATTGAATTATGCTTTAATTTTTCTTGTAAAGTCAATAAGAATAGGAGTTGCAATACACAAAGATGAATATGTACCAACTACAACACCAATCATTAAGGCGAATACGAAACCTTTAATAGCTGCTCCACCTAATATGAATACAGTTAATAATACGATGAAAGTCGTAAATGATGTATTAATTGTTCTTGACAATGTTGAATTCAAGGCTCCGTTAATTTCATCTACTTGATTCACATCTTTTTTCCAAGATAATTCTTCACGAATTCTATCGAATACAATCACGGTATCATTTATCGAATAACCGATAACAGTTAGAATCGCTGCGATGAATGCTTGATCCACATCCATATTGAATGGCAAAATACCATGGAACAATGCAAACAAACCTAATACAATAATAACATCATGTGCCAAGGCAAGAATCGCACCTGTAGAATACTGCCATTTACCGAATCGCATTAAAATGTATGCAAACATGATAATCAATGACAAAATAACGGCAAACATAGATGATGAAATTAACTCTTTAGAAACTGAAGCAGATACACTTCTTGATTCTTGAATTTCAAATCCGCCTAATTTTGCTGATGTCAACGCCAAACCTTCTTTCAGTTTTTCTTTAACTTCCTCGTTAGCAGATTCGTTGTTCAATTTGTAATTTGTTGTAATCTCTACGAAATAGTTGTTTGATTTAGTTTTGATGTCTACAGAAGCAGTTTTACCTTCTTCTTTAAATACCGTCAACAACTCATTTCTTAAGTATTCGATGTCATTACCTACAGCTTTTTCAAACTTAACTCCGAAAGTACGACCTCCAGAGAATTCAATACTTGGATTTAATCCTTTCGTTGTTAAAAGTATTATTGATCCAACTACCATAATTGTTGAAACCGCATAGTAAAGCTTACGCTTACCAACGAAATTAATTTTCGTTGATTTGAATGCCTCTTTCGTCATTTTAGTTTCAAACGTGATGTCCTTTCCTTTGTTCATCATCCAGATGAAGATCAAACGAGAAACAATCAACGCTGCAAATACAGACGTGAAAATACCGATGATTAATGTTGTAGCGAAAGATTCAATTGGTCCAGATCCAAATACTTTCAACACAATCGCAGTTAATAAAGTAGTTACGTTGGCATCGATAATTGAAGACAAGGCTTTCTTATAACCTTCATCAATCGCTGCATGTTTATCCTTACCGTTTGAAATTTCTTCACGAATACGTTCGAAAACAAGTACGTTAGCATCCACCGCCATACCAATTGTTAAAACGATACCAGCGATACCTGCTAAGGTTAACACCGCACCAAATGAAGCAAGTGATCCAAAGATAAATACCATATTCGCTAAAAGTGCGATATCAGCAACTAAACCAGCTTTTCCATAATAGAAGAACATGTATGCAAATACCAATACTAATGCAATAGCGAATGAGATTAATCCCGCACGTGTGTTTTCAGCACCGATTGTTGGACCTACTTTCGTTTGTTCCTTAATAATACAAGGAGCAGGCAAAGCACCACCATTTAACAAGCCAGATAAGTCTTTCGCTTCATCAATTGAGAACGTTCCAGAAATTTGAGTGTTACCACCTGTAATAGCATTCATTACTCTTGGAGCGCTGTAAACAACATTATCCATTGTAATTGCTACAATTCGTTCAACGTTATCAGATGTCATCAATGCCCATTTATCAGCACCTTCTTCTGTCATTGATAAATCAACCGTAATTTTTCCAGAGTTTTGGTCATAACCAGTACTTGCTGTTTTGATGTCTTTACCACCTACTTTCGCTTTACCTGTTTCAGGAACACGAATTGCGTATAGCATATGAGCACGTTCTTTAGAATTCGCTTCAACTTTTTCAAGATCAGCTGACCACATGAATTTCATGTCTTCAGGGAAAACAGCCATTACGTCCTTACGACTTAAAATCGCATCAACAGCACTTTTATCTTCTGGACTAACATAACCCATTGCATAATTTCCAGCACCTTTAACGTAATCAGCAAGACCTTTTTGACCATTATTTAATGCCGTAAGCGGTTCTGCTTTTTTCACATCCTCAACTTTCGTTGTGTCAGCAGATTTAGTTGTATCTGCAACTACAGCAACGTCTTCTACTTTCGTTTCTTTCGAACGTGAAATAACTGTAGCTTGTTGCCATTGCGATCCAATCTCTTGAGGGAAATATGTTTCAAAGAATTGAAGATTTGCAGTAGATTGTAATCTTTCTGCAACAGTTGCCTCATCTTGAACACCTGGTAATTCAATGTACAAACGATTGTTTGAAGGGTCTTTTTGAATGTTTGGTTGCGCAACACCAAATTGGTTAATACGCTTGTTCATGATTTGCTCAACACCGTCCATTGAAGAAGAAGCAATATTTCTCAAGAAATCTTCTACATCTTCGTCTGACGAATTAATACCTAAACCTTCCATGTCCGTTGTAGCGAACAAACGATTCAATTTCATTCCGTTGTTAATTCGCTTGTTCTCATCTGAGAAAATCGAAATGAAATCACCACCTTGTGACGTGTAGATATCATAAGCACTTTCGTAAGGCTTCTTGAATTGTAAATCACGCGGGTTTCTTGCAAAGTTTGCAACTAAGTCAGGAATAGAGATTTCAAGTGTAACACTCATCCCTCCAACTAAGTCAAGACCAAATGCCAAACTTCTTTTCTTTACTTCAGAAAACGTTGATCCTATTAGTGGATATACTTTCGTTTCAGCTTTTTCCTTCAAAATCTGGTTGATAAAAGCAGCTTTCGCTAACTCTTCCGCTTCAGGCTTTGAAAAATCAACCTGTGTATTGTTCGGTAAGAAACCAATGTTGTTATTACTTGCAGCTTCTTTCTTTAAATCAGCAACACGCTCGTTTGCTTCTTTATCCGCTTTCGTTTCAATCGAACTTGAAACCCAAGTGAACGACAGTTGGTAAACACACACCGCCGTTAATAATATTGTCAAAAACCAAAAAAATCCTTTATTACGCATTTCGTAAAACAGTTAGTTATCAATTAAGCCCGCAAATATAGAATTTCCCTTTATTAAAGTCAACAAAGTTTTAGATGTATTTCGCAAGTTTATTAACAGAACGTAAAATTAAGAAGAAAGGAAGCTTTTAAATTAACGATTTAGTCAAGCGTTTTGCTAAATTCAATAATTCTTTCAGCAAACGAATCCCACGAGTTTTCTAACTTATATTTTTGCAAACTCTCCTTCATTTGCTTTATTTTATCGTCTTCAAACACATTTTCAATACCCACTTTCAATGAATGTGCCTCAACCTTGTTAACCGCTATTCCTCCTCCAACTTCTTCGACAATTGATTTCAATCCACCAACATTTGTCACAACACAAGGAACTTCAAATTGAAAAGAAATTGCTGTTATTCCGCTTTGTGTAGCCGTGCGATACGGTAAAACACAAATATCGGTTGCTGAAAAGAAAGTGCTTACTTCTGAATCATCAATATATCTATCAAAAAAGAAAATGGAATCTTTTGATTTACTATTAGCGATTTGTTGCTTGTATTTATCTGCATTACTATATACTTCTCCCGCAATCACTAATTGGTATTGATCGTTCAACAGTTCGAACGCATCTAACAAAATATCCAAACCTTTGTAATCGCGAATCAACCCAAAAAACAATAAGGTTCGCATATTTGGGTTCAAACCAAGTTTTTTTTGAGCAGTTTCTTTATCCAGCTTTAATCCAAATTGATCATACCAAGGATGCGCAAGTCTAATAAACTTTGCAGAAGGTTTCATCTTCAACAAATCTTTTTCTACCGATTCAGAAAGCACTACAAAAGCATCATAATTCTTTAAGAATAGACGATTAAAAGGTTTGTCAAAAAAACGCTCTTCATGTGGAATTAGGTTGTGAATAATGGCGATTCGCTTCGTGTGTTTGGCTTGCATTTTCCCTAAAACACTCACGCAATAACCAAAAAATGTCATCCAATAATTGGCAATAAAAAGGTCTGGTTTGCTCAAATTAATTTTCACACCAGCACTTCGGTAGGTAAATGGATTAAATCCGTGAACGATTCTTTCTGCTGGAATTTTATCTGCGACATCTTCTGGAGTAACTACTTGTGTCTTACCAGGAAATAGCATTTTAGGGTATTGCGTTGTGAAGGTGAAAGCTTTCACTTTAACATATTTCTTTTTTTCAAATGCTCTAAAAAGTCTAGCATTAAATTGAGCTATACCGCCACGAAAAGGATAAAAAGCAGAGAAAATTGAAATACGCATACTTCAAAAGTAACTAAAAAGAAGAAATGAAAAGAAATGTCTTTATTCGAAACCGTAGCCAATTAGTGTATAAAACAACTCATCACCATTGGTGACATTTAGCGTATCAAAATTCTGAATGGTTAAATCCTTGTAAAACTTCGAAACAAGACCGACGCCCTTAGCATAGGTTTCATGTTTGCGGCGATAATCAACCAGTGAAAAAAAATCATCTTGTTCAACTCTCAATGTTGAGTCAAATGAGAAACCATTAAATGTACCTTCAAGATGAAGATCTTCATAATAACAATTCAATTCTGAGTAGGTATTAAATGCGTTGGCATTCCATTCCTTCGTGATACTTGGTTTGAAAACTAATTTGATGATACGTTGATTTTCCTCAATCAACTCAGCTCTATTATCAGCAATTATTGCCATCCACAAATCACTTAATACCCAGTTTTCACTCGTGTTATTTCGTTTATATCGATAGAATTTACGAGCAGTTCTTCCTTCATTGTCAATAATTGTATCTCCAATAACTGTTCTGAGTAAATAATTCAAAGTGTCATGCTGAACAGAAGCCCCAGCATCATGATGAATTTCTTGCACTTGATAATCAATGTAACGCCCTTCAGTCAAATCAAAATAATCATAATGAAACTGAAATGTTGGGTTATCCTTTTTACATGAGTATACCAACATAAACATCAAAAACGCACTAAGAAAAAGCTTGTATTTACTTCTGAACATGAAGCTAATGTAAGAAAATTGATTGAATTAAAAAAGAAAACTATCCATTTGGATTTATTCCTTTGGCTTTCATTTGTTTCATTAAATGTTCCAATTCTTTTCCTTCTTTCAATTTACCATAATAATAGTATGATTTCCCAACTTCTTTACCTGTTTCATCATAAGCGAATTGCCAACCATGACGAATTCCATTCTTATAACGTTCCATTATCATTTTCTTTCCATTAGGGTGAAAATAATCCCAAACGCCAACTTTTTTATCCATGTCATAGGATCCTTTGGAACGGGTAACACCTGTATCAAAATACTCTACTGCTTCGCCTTTTAGTTTTCCATTTTCATAGTTGAATGTTCCTGAAACAAAACGAGATTTGTCATTCACATCTTCAGGGACAAAGTAAATCGTCTTTTTCCCATGAAGTAAATCATTTTTAAAAGTCTCAGTTGTACTCAATCTTCCTGAAGGCAAGAAATTCATCCAAACGGAATCCTTTTTCATGTCTCGGTAAATTCCAGCACTCATTAAGTTTCCATTCTCATGGTAGAAATAAGCGACTGAACGTGTAGAATTTTCATCATGCTTAATGATTGCCTTTACTTTTGTTGACGGATAGAAATAAGTGAATGTCCCAACTGGTTTATTGTCTTTAAACTGACCTTTGTATTCGTAAACCTTGCTCTTTGGATACGTTTTACTCCAAGGACCTTGTTTTCTACCTTTTGAATCAATTTGATTTTGACCAAATCCAACAAAGGAAATCAAGAATGTTAGAAGAAAAATTATTTTACCCATGTCATAAACTTTTTGCCAGTTGATTCAATTGCTCAACATAAAGATCAGCGTTTGAATCATCCATTTTATTTGGAGATATTTTTACAGTTATCATGCCAAGTCGCTTTCCAAATTCTATATCACTATCTGAATCGCCTACCATAATACTTTTTGAGAAATCTATTTCTGGAAATTCGCTTTTCGCTTTTAATGCCATTCCACTTCCTGGCTTGCGCATTACTGAGTTTTCTTTTGCTAATTGTGGTGCAAAATAAACAGCATCTATTCGTCCTCCCAATTTTTCAATTTCTTGAATCATATAAGTATGAACTGCTGATAAGTTACTTTCCGTCATCAAGCCTTTACCAATTCCTTGTTGATTGGTTACGACAACAATTCTTCCGAAGATTTTTGAAAAATGAACAATAGCTTCAGGAACCTCATCTAGAAAAATAAATTCCTCAATGGTTTTGACATAATCATCCATGATGCGTTGATTTATAACGCCATCACGATCAAGAAATAAGGTCCAAGAAGAATCAATATTCCACATGTATTAGTCGATTGTGGTTTCAATCAAGTACACATTTCTACTAGCAGAATTTCGACCAATTAACTCCGCGACAAAACCCGCCAAGAAAAATTGAACACCTAATATCATTGCCGTTAATGCAACAAAGAATTCCGTTCGCTGTGCTATCAATCGAGCTGATTTATCGAAGAATAATTTATCGATACCCAGATAAAAACTAAATCCAAAACCTACGAAAAACATTAAAATTCCTAACACACCAAAAAGGTGCATTGGTTTCTTTCCGAATTTCCCCATGAAAACAACTGTCAATAAATCCAGGGGACCATTCACAAAACGGTTTAGACCAAATTTCGTTGTTCCGTACTTTCTCGATTGATGAATAACTACCTTTTCACCAATTTTATTGAAACCAGCATATTTTGCTAAAGGAGGAATATAGCGGTGCATATCACCATATAATTCGATGCTTTTTACAACTGCCTTTTTATACGCTTTGAGTCCGCAATTGAAATCGTGTAAATAAATACCTGTTAGTCTTCTCGCAGCCCAATTGTATAATTTAGTCGGAAGTGTTTTAGAAAGTGGATCGTGGCGTTTTTTCTTCCATCCCGATACAACATCGAAATCATCTACCATAATCATTCGATACAATTCAGGGATTTCATCAGGGGAATCTTGCAAATCGGCATCCATTGTAATGACTACATCTCCATGTGCCGCTTCAAATCCAACATGCAGAGCGGCAGACTTCCCATAATTTCGTTGAAATTTAATTCCTTTCACATTGGAATCTTCTTTGCTCAACGATTCGATAATATTCCATGAACCATCTTTACTGCCATCGTCGACAAATACAACTTCATAGGAGAACTTGTTTTCTATCATTACACGCTTAATCCAAGCATGCAATTCTGGAAGCGATTCTGCCTCGTTTAGTAAAGGAATTACAAGTGATATGTCGATTTTATTTTCAGTCATTTCAAATTGGATGTATACAAAGATACGTTTTCAGTTAAAAGTCATTCTGCCTCAATCATTGAATCATTAACAATCAATCTTTCAAAACGCGAAAAACACTTGTGCCAACAGACAACAAATAGGTTCCGCTTTGCAAATTAATCAAATTCAATTCAGCTAATCCACTATTCAACACGCCCGATTGCACCTCTCTTCCGTTTATGTCACAAAGTGAGAAATTACTTTCTTCTTTTATCCCGTCAATAACAAGTCGATCCGTCACTGGATTAGGATAAATACTCAATTCTATTGGAAGTACTGAATTTGTTTCTAACACATTTGAATTGGAGATACAGAAATAATCCAAGCCTCCTTCAGTAATATTTACTTCAGGATCAAGGTCCGGCACTCTAACAATCATCTGCATTGACGTTGTAATTGGCAAGTAATCTGACAGTCGAATACTTTTAGTATTCCATTGTAAGAAGGTAGTTTCATCAGGACCGATACGATCAATTTCCACAATATTCACTCCATTGCTCACGAAAATTTTCATTGTATCATTTGGTGGTGCACCATGCATGCAATAAAACCAACGTTGGTAATTTACATACGGGTCAGTATAAGTCGTTAAATCCATAGAGGGAGAAATCAAAATGGCGGTCCCACCATCTACATCATCGGCATCCGGGTGACTAGCCAAATCATTTCCTGTGACCATTGCTTTTTTACCACAATCATATTCAGCATCAAAATCAGCTTGAGAACCTGATGTTGTTCCATTCGGTACGCCTCGCTCCCACTGTCCAGTTAAGGCATTTCCACCCGTATTCCAACCAAAATCAAATTCAAAATCATCATAGTAACCTTGTTCTAGTTCAACTGTAATTGAGTTGCTTGTTGCATCAATTATTTGTTCAAAACACGACGTTTTATATCCCCATTTTCCGACAAGAACCGCATAGTTTTCTTGGTAATAAAGTACAAAATCCTCTACTCCTATTCCATTCGTGATTCCTTCATGTGAAAGCAAATCCGCATCTAAACGAACATCTGCATTGCTAATTGGGTTTCCGTTTGACGCATCCACCACATTCACTGTGAAATTATAGGGTGGAATTGGAACCAATTGAACGTCTTTCAGAGCAATACTTCCATTAACTAATTCGACAGAATGTGTTTGTTGTACATATCCAACTTTCGAATAATTTACTAAAAATGTTCCACCATCCACATAACCAGTTGCGTAATTTCCGGCAGAATTGCTTGGATCAATTTGGACATTCCCTTGAATTTGAATACTCGCACCTGGAACTGGCAATCCAGTAACAAAATCTGTTACGACACCTTCCAAATAAGCAGCTTGTTGATAGTTTGGTTGCAGCACAAACAATCCTTCTGAAATATCTGTTGCCAACAAAAGTCCAGAATTTAAAAATGGATAAGCTCCCCAACAACCATCATAACTCATTGTCTGAGCAGGATAAGTATCGTATTGTCCGACCAACACCATATTATTAGGGTGCGTAATATCATGAACAGTTACTCCATCTGAATAATAACTAGTGATTAAATAATTTCCTAAAACATGCACATTGTGCGGAATAACTCCTGCTCCTGGTGAACTTTGAATGCGATCTGTTTCAATTATGTTTGTTGGATCTGTGACATCATAAGCACCGAGAAATCCACCTGAAACTTCATCAGTTGTGAATGCATACTGACTATTGTCGGAAATCCAAATATTGTGTGTGAAATTTGAAGGTGTTGTTTTCGTTCCTAAAAGTACAGGATTCGCTTTATCGGATACATCCACCATCGAAAGAAAACCATCTGAAATATGCGCTAAATACATCGTGTCATTTCGCACATATCCATCGTGTACGTACCAATTATCAAATACACCAACTTCAACTGGATTCATTGGGTCCGTGTGAACATCTAATATTATCACTCCACCATTTCCGCGATTTGCACCGAAGATATAGGCATAACCATTTTCATCAATGTATAAATTATGAGCACTTGACCATAAAGAACCGGCTTCACCAAAATAATATGTTCTTGGCAAAACATTACTCGCTGGTAAGGGATTGAGATTAATAACCAACAAACCATTTTCTGCTTCTGTAGTAACAAACGCATGATTATCCCATGTTTTTAAATCTCTCCAAATGGATTCCATTCCTTGTTCCCAAAAAACTTCTACTGGATTTGCAGGATCTTCTAACGAAACAATTGATGTCCCTTTTTGAGCTCCAACAAGCGCGTATTCAATGCCCGTTTCATCTTCATATCCCCAAATATCATTTAGTTCAGTTGCATGCAACGCATTGTAATCAACATTCGAAACGAATTGCAAATTGAGTTGCCCATTCAACCAAGTTGTTGAAATAGAAAAGATTATACAAATCAATAAAACTTTAAAAGTAGACATGCCTTAAATTATAAGATGAAAATCGCTGCAATTATGAAAATGATAATGATTATCAAATATTGCCAAATATCAACGAAATAAGTTGAATATTTTTTATACATTTCTTTTAGGTTCATAATTCAAATTTAGCAAAAATTAGTTTGATTCCTAAATGCCCATTACCACACAGTTTTCTGCGCATAAAAATTTATTATCTTTGTGTGCATCTTACATCAATATTATGGCAAAAGAATCAACTGTAGCAGTGGAAGAATCAGTAGACTTTGGAACGTTTCAACAAGAGATTTTAAACGATTATCGTCTAGTTTGTATATCAAGAGAAGCTTCTTTACTTGGTAGAAAAGAAGTTTTAACTGGTAAAGCAAAGTTTGGAATTTTCGGTGACGGAAAGGAATTAGCTCAAGTTGCACTTGCAAAACAGTTTCAAAATGGCGATTTCAGATCAGGATACTACCGTGACCAAACGCTTATGATGGCGATCGGACAATTGAATGTTCAACAATATTTTGCTGGACTTTATGCGCATACGAATGTTGATGCAGAGCCACAATCAGCTGGTCGACAAATGGGTGGTCACTATTCAACTCGAAATTTAGATGAGAATGGTGAATGGAAAAATTTAATGGAACAAAAAAACAGTTCTGCTGATATTTCTCCAACTGCTGGACAAATGCCGAGATTACTTGGTTTGGCGCAAGCTTCCAAAGTATATCGCAATCACCCTACATTAAAAGATTTAGAAAAATTCAAGAAATTCACCAACGGTGGAAATGAAGTTGCATTTGGAACAATTGGAGATGCTTCTACATCTGAAGGTCCTTTTTGGGAAACAATCAATGCAGCAGGTGTTTTACAAGTACCAATGGTAATGTCTGTTTGGGATGATGGGTTCGGAATTTCTGTTCCTCGTGAATTTCAAACTACAAAAGGAAGTATATCTGAAGCACTTGCTGGAATGCAGCGCACGAAAGACAAGCCAGGATATGAGATTTTTGTCACAAAAGGATGGGATTATGCTCATTTATGTGAAACATACGAGAAAGCAGTAAAAATAGCGCGTGAAGAACATGTTCCAGTTTTGGTGCACGTTAAGGAAGTGAATCAACCGCAAGGTCACTCCACTTCTGGATCACACGAACGCTACAAATCAGATGAACGTTTACAGTGGGAAACAGATTTCGATTGTATCAATAAATTTAAAGAGTGGATTCTTAATTTCAATGCAGATGGTCAAACCATTGCAACGCAAGAAGAATTAGATGCCATTCACAAAGAAGCAAAGACAAGTGTTCGCGATCAAAAGAATGCAGCCTGGAAAGCGTTCGTTGATGACATTAAAGCTGATATTGCAGACGCTGTTTCATTGATGAAAGCGGTAGCAAGCGAAAGTCCAAATGCGGTTTTTATTAATAAAGAAGCGGAAGGATTAGAAAAAGCGTTCGAACCAATTCGTAGAGATGTGATGAATGCCGCACGTAAAGTGTTACGCATGGTTCGTGAAGAAAAAACGGCTTCTAAGGCAGCATTGGCTTCTTGGATCAAATCAAGAATCGATGCTAATTTCGAACGTTACAGCTCTTATTTACATTCAGAATCTGAATTTGCAGCCTTGAACATTCAAGCTGTTGCTCCAACGTATGATGGATCAAACACGCAAGAAGATGGTCGAATTATTCTTCGTGAAAACTACCGCAAATTATTAGAGAACTATCCTGAAGCCTTGGTTTTTGGAGAAGACGCTGGTAAGATTGGTGGTGTAAATCAAACATTGGAAGGATTACAAGATCAATTTGGAACCTTACGTGTCGGAGATACAGGTATTCGCGAGTGTACCATCATCGGTCAAGGAATAGGAATGGCAATGCGTGGTTTACGTCCAATCGCTGAAATACAGTACTTGGATTATTTACTTTACGCTGTTCAAATTTTATCAGATGATTTAGCAACAGTTCAATACAGAACGCGTGGTGGACAAAAAGCACCTTTAATCATCAGTACACGTGGACACCGTCTTGAAGGTATTTGGCACAGTGGCTCACCGATGGGTATGATTGTCAATTCACTAAGAGGAATTCATGTATGTGTTCCAAGAAACATGACAAAAGCGGCAGGTTTTTACAATCTATTAATGGAAGCAGATGAACCAGCTTTGGTGATTGAACCATTGAACGGATATAGAACGAAAGAACCAATGCCAACAAATATTGGTGAGTTCAAAGAAGCGCTTGGTGTTCCTGAAATTGTTAAAACAGGAAGTGATTTGACCTTGGTTTCGTATGGCTCAACTTTCAACTTATGTGAGGTTGCTGTAAAACAATTGGCTGAGTTGGGAATAGAGGTTGAATTAATCGATTGTCAAACGTTATTGCCATTTGATATTAATCATATGATCAAAGGTTCATTGCAAAAAACAAATCGTTTGTTAATTGTTGATGAAGACGTAAGCAGCGGTGCAACTGGATTTATACTTGATAAAATCTTAGTTGAACAGCAAGGATACTATCATTTAGATTCTGCTCCTGAAACAATGAGTGCGAAAGATCATCGTCCAGCTTACGGTTCTGACGGAGATTATTTCTCAAAACCAAGCGTTGATGATATCGTTGAAAAGGTTTATGCCATGATGAATGAAGTAAATCCACAAAAATTTCCTTCGATTTACTAGTGACTTATTCGTTGAAAGTAATTTGTTGAAAAAAAACAAAAGAAAGCCCAGAAGATATCTTCTGGGCTTTCTTTTGTAACAATTGTTCTATCTCGAACCATTCTTGTTGTTTAACTTTGTAAAAAAATACAGACATGGATTTCAATACTTATTCAGAATTATTCAAAGAGATTTTAGACGGCAACAATACAACTCCTCCATACGATGATGCGCATTTTGTTGAATACACTAAGTTAAATGCGTCTCGACAGCACAGATGGATAAAAACAGGTGTCTTATCACCAGAATTAATAAATACCATTGAAAAAATTAAGAACGAACAGCACTGGTTATTAATCAGTGAACCTTGGTGTGGCGATGCATCACACAATGTACCGTTCATTGCAAAAATGGCAGAATTGAATCCTAACATTAAACTAGAAATTCAACTGCGTGATTCAGAAAATTCAGAAATTGACAATTACTTGACGAATGGAGGGAAATCAATTCCAATTTTAGTTGTTAGAAATTCCAATAATGAAGATTTATTTGTTTGGGGGCCACGCCCTGCGGCTTGTCAAGAAATTTTTCAAGAAATGAAAAACAACAATTTACCATTCGAGGAACAAAAAGTTATTCTTCAAAATTGGTACAATCATGACAAAGGTGTTTCTATTCAAACAGAATTGAACAAACTACTGAGTGCCCATTTATAATTTAACTCCGTGAAAATCGACTGTTAGTTTTTTGTATACTTCGGTGTACGAATTATCGTTATTTCGAATTGTTATTTCGTGTGAATCTATCGCAGTTGGTTTATGGTGACTAAAGCAAAAAACTGTACGCACAGCTTGATTTGGTTTTCCATTGACTGAATAGTCGATTTCTACAAACAAACCACTTTTTTGAGCGAGTTCACTCACAAATTGTTTGTCTTGAAAGGGAAAAATCATCCAACATTTTCCGTTTTCGGTCAGTAAAGAAGCAATTTTTTGAAATAACTTATCAAATGGCAAGTGAATCGCATGCTTAGCAGAAGCCACTCGTTTGTTTTCATTCGTCAAGCTATTCGAATAGAAAGGTGGGTTGCAAATGATTAAATCAAAATGATTATCAGCTTCGAATTCTAAAATGTCCTTCAGAATCAATTCTAAGCGATGATTCCAAGGTGAGTTTGTGAAATTTTCTTGGCAATCCTTTGCGCTTAATTCATCTAACTCAACAGCTTTAACATTAGCACTTGGATTCTTTTGGGCCATCATCAGTGCGAGAACACCTGTTCCTGTTCCAATATCTAACACGCGCGAGGCATTTCCAGTGTTTACCAAAGAGCCCAATACCATCGCATCGGTTCCAACTTTTAAAATGGAATTTGTCTGTTGAATGGAAAATTGGTTGAAGTGGAAAATTGACATGATTGAAAAACCCTTCTGGATGGTTTAGCTCAAGTACAACTCAATCAATCCTTCAGGAGCAGTGATTGTCATGGTCTTTTTCTTGCGATCAACCTCTTGTACAATTCCTTCAATGAGTGGAATTAATACTTCTTTTGAACCATTCATTATTTGCAGCAATGGGTTGACTTGCAAATCAATTACTGATTCAATTATTCCTACTTCACCAAATTTAGTATCAATGACCGTAAAGCCTTCTACTTCGTGGTCGTAGAAATTCTTACCTGATAATTTTGGAAGAACTTGAGCTGGTAGAAATAAATTTTTACGTAATAGAATTCGTGCATCATTTTCAGAATCAACACCTTCAAATTTGACGGCAGCAAAACCTTTGTTTTTCAACTTAAATGAGGCAACAAAAAAGGGGGATAATTGTCCGTTAATTTCAATAAAAACGGCATCGAGCGTTTCGTAATCCTCTGGATTCGTAACGTCTAAAAACAGCGAAACTTCACCTTTATATCCGTGAAGTTTCGCTACATATCCTAAATGAAAGCAATCTGCTTTATTCATTCAATGTCAATATTACTCAGCAGATGCTTCTTCTTCTCCTGCTTCTTCAGCTGGAGCTTCTGTAGCCTCTTCAGTTGTTTCTTCTACTGCTGCTTCTGCTACTGGAGCTTCTTCAGTTGCCTCTTCAGCCGCTGCTTCTACTACTGGTGCTTCTTCAACAACCTCTTCAACTGGATTGTTTTTTGCTTCTAATGCAGCTGCTTTAGCAATGTTTGCTTCTGCTTCTGCTTTCAAACGAGCCGCTTTATCAGCTGCAGCGTTTTTAGCTAAACCTTCTGATTTACCAGAAACTTTCGCGTCTTTTTCAGCCAACCAAGCAGCAAATTTCGCTTCAGCTTGTTCAGTTGATAATGCACCTTTTTTCACACCATTCAACAAGTGATTTTTGTGAAGTACACCTTTATAAGAAAGGATAGCACGTGCAGTTTCAGACATTTCAGCTCCAACTTGTACCCAACTTAATGTACGATCAAAATTGATTTCGATTGTTGCTGGATTCGTGTTTGGATTGTAAACACCCAATTTTTCGATGAATTTACCATCTCTTTTCGCTCTGCTGTCAGCAGCTACTAAATGGAAGAAAGCTTTTCCTTTCTTACCGTGTCTTTGCAATCTAATTCGAGTTGCCATAATTGTTTTTACAATGTGAGGTACGAAACCTCGATTTATAAATTATTTAATTCAAGGGTGCAAAGATACTACATTATTCGGAAATTGGAATTGGTACCTTGAAAAAATTGCATATTTAACTATAAATGCGATATTTAACGAACTAACTAACATTATGACACAGGATCTTCAAACAACATTATTCGATATTGTCAAAAGTAAAATTGCGGGCAAAGATTCGCTTGGCTTGGCACTTTCAGACGTACTAAGTATCAGTCAAGATGCAGTTTACCGCAGATTGAGAGGAGAAACAGCACTGACGATTAATGAAATAAAAAAGATTTGTCAGACCTACGATATTTCATTTGATGCCCTCATTGAAATTAAAAAAGGCAATGTTGTTTTTGGTTATCCTCCTTTCGATTCCTACGATTTTAGTTTAGAATCCTATTTAGAAGGAATTTTAGAAGCTTTTCAAAAATTGAAGAAGCTTGGAAATGCTGAAATTATATTGAGCGTTAACAATACGCAGTTTTTTCAATTAATGAATTTCCCACAATTGGTGCGTTTTAAGCTCTATTTCTGGGCTAAAACACATTTGCATATCGAACAATATAGAGATCAATTATTTAAACACGCAAAGACGAGTGAAAGAGCTTTTGAGTTAGGAAAGGAGATTCTTCAAATATACAATGCTATTCCGTCGAAAGAAATCTATGACCCAGAGTTAATGCGGGGATTCTTGCGACAAATACTTTATTATTTCAAATCACATTTGTTTGAGGATCCAGAATATGCAATTTTTCTATGTGAACGTATCTTGTTATTCTCTCAGCATTTAAAAGAACAAGCCACAGTTGGCAAGAAATTCATGTTCGGTACAGAAGCTCCAGCAAGTGGGAATGAATTTGAAATGTATTTGAATGAAACAATCAATACCGACGGAACATTTTACTATAAAAGCAACGACCTAGAAGGAATTTACATAACTCATAACATCATGAATTATCTTCAAACTGAAGATAAACGATATTTAACTGACACGAAACATATC